>WNFI01673838.1_pt3 | contig 40229 bp, 34 predicted proteins | sample 5400471 | NCBI WGS metagenome assembly WNFI01 (sample SAMN13153348, study PRJNA577476) | soil metagenome | isolation source: 100 cm saprolite on Douglas fir-dominated hillslope | place: USA:California | collected 2013-09-17 | reverse complement strand
GCGCCCCTTAACGGAGCATGCCTTATGTGCATGGTAAAAGTGTAGATATCTCCTTCATGTCTTTCCAACCGTCCTATACCTGGAATGGTGTATCGCAGCGTTTGCAGATCCATCAAACCAGCCCATACTTCTTCTGGTGCTGCTTGAAGTGTATACGTTCCCTCGATATTCATCTAATGATCCTTTGCATAAATGCGATATTTTCTTCATCATTATAGGTGAGGTGGGACTAAGTGGCAATAGGTTGTTTCTTTTAACAACTCCACAACACCGGGTGCGTTTCAAATTTTTGCGTCTGCATTCGAGTGAGCGAAGCGATGGCGAGGCGTAGGGACGCGATCAATCGGGTCCCTACGCACACTCCGTGCAAAACTTGCGTTCATTTCCTGCAAGGTGTATACTAAGCCCCGTATCATTGAGATAAGTCGGAAGACAAGTTTTTCTGCTTCCCCCATGAGGAACATTTCGGATGAAAATAATACTGTTACAAGATGTTGAGGGCCTTGGAAAGGCCGGGGACTTAAAAGATGTAGCCAATGGCTATGCCCGTAATTTTCTTTTGCCGCGCCGTCTGGCTGCTGGAGCAACACCCGCACTTATAGCGAATCACCAACAACGTATAGCTGCTGAGCAGCGCAGACTTGAGAAACAAGTTGAAGTGAATCGACAACAAGCAGAACGCCTGAGCCAGGTTTCGCTCACATTCAAAGCGCGCGTTGGTAGGCAGGGCCGACTCTATGGCTCTATCACCAGCCAGGACATCGCTACTGGTCTGCGCGAGAGCGAAGGCATTATTATTGATAGGCGCTTGATTGATCTGCCCAGCCCTATTCGTACCGTAGGTACCTTTGAGGTGCCGATAAAGATAGGACAAAAGCTTGAGCCGAAAATCAAGGTAAACGTTGTGGACGAATCAGCGAGTGGTGCCGTTGAAGCAGAAAGCGCTGTTGCCCAGTAAATTAATAGGGCGGAGTCTCGCATCCCGGTAAAGGACCCGCCCCTTGTATACGGGGATGCTATGCCACGCTGGCTCTACTTTTTACTCATAATGGCCGTTATTGCCCCCCTGGTCTCGCTGATTTGGGGACAACAGCAAGAAACAGCCATTTTTATTTTTTCAGCTATTGGGCTGATCCCTCTCGCAGCACTAATTGGACAGGCTACTGAAGACCTTGAGTACTACGTTGGCCCCATTGCAGGTGGCCTTCTCAATGCGACATTTGGCAATGCACCCGAGATTATCATCTGTATCTTTGCACTGCAGCATGGACTGATATCTGTGGTCAAAGCTTCGATTACGGGGTCGATCATCAGCAATGTACTGTTAGTGCTTGGCAGCTCGCTGGCCCTTGGTGGGTGGCGTTGGGGTAAACAATACTTCAATTCGCGTGATGCCGGGCAATTTTCTGCAATGATGGTGCTTGCGGTTATCGGGCTATCGATCCCCGCAATCGGCGCACCTGAAATTAGAGACCCTGGGCGCATTCAATCGATCAGTAACGCAATTTCCATAATTTTACTGATCGTCTATGTATTATATCTGGCTGCGCACGTTTTCCATCTACGTGACGAGAGACGAGCACCCAAAGGGCTTCAGAGAACATTACCCTCCCCTGGAACAACAGCGGAATCGGAAGAGGTGGAAGCGGTAACCGGTGGAGTTGATCCGCGTGAGATGGGGAAGAGAAAGCCACCCAGACTATGGCTGACTCTATTATTACTGGTTGTGTCTACCCTTGGTACTGCCATGAATAGTGAATTGTTGGTAGGTGCCATCAGGCCTGTCACTGAACAACTTGGCTGGTCGCAGGTCTTCATTGGACTGGTTATCATCCCCATTGTAGGCAATGCCGCCGAGCATTCAAGCGCACTGCTTATTGCACTGAGGGATCGCGTAGACTTGAGTATGGCAATTGCTGCCGGCTCGACCATCCAGGTAGCTACCTTCGTTGCGCCACTGCTAGTGCTGGTCAGCCTCTTCTATCCAACCCCGTTGAACCTGGTTTTTCAACCCCTTGAACTGGCTGTTTTGGTGGTGGCAGCTATTCTCTTTCCGGTCGTTACCCTGGATGGGGAGTCGACCTGGTTGGAGGGAATGCAACTGGTGGCGGTTTATGTAATCGCCTGTGTGGTGTTCTTCTATATTCCTGGTTAATATGAAAAGCGTTACGACCAGGAAAGGTTATCTAGAAGAGGAGGCTCTACATTTCACCATTGCTCGCGGAATCATGGGCAGTAAATCGGTTGCCAGCAAGCCCGCGTATCCTATCTCGACGCTGATGAGATCTGCAGCGACAGTGTGCAGATACACAGCGGCACTGGCGGCATCGAAAGGTGATACCTTTTGTGCCAGCAAACCTGCGATCATGCCAGCCAACACATCACCGGTACCTGCAGTGGCAAGGGCGGGGTTAGCTAACCAGTTGATACGTGTGCGCCCATCCGGATTTGCGATAATTGTGCAGGCTCCTTTGAGTACGACCGTGACCTGCCATTCGCGTGCCTTGCTACTCGCCAGTTCCAGGCGATCTATGCCTCCACTGGATACTTTCAACCCCTGGCAAAGGCGTCCCATTTCACCCGGGTGTGGTGTAATTACTGTCCCTGCTGGAAGCAATGTCCACCAGCGTTCCAGAGCCGAGAGATTATTCAGTCCATCAGCATCAATTAGCAGGTGTGGACGTTCTTCATCTGGCATAGCGCGTAATTCCTCCAATACCTGGAGGATAACTTCGCGAATAGAGGGAGATTGACCCAGTCCCGGTCCCATAAGCAACGTACGATATCCTCCCAGGTGCTCCAGTAGCGCGTTAGACCGTTCAAAGCTTTCCGCGGATTCATCTGGTAGGAGTAAAAACGTAACTTCGTGTAGCGCACTGGCATAGATGGGATGCATTTGCGCTGTGACAGCCAATGTTACTAATCCCGCACCGATACGTCCTGCGCCACTTCCGGCTAGATATGCTGAGCCAGGATAAGGAGGTGAGCCACAGAACAACATGACCTTGCCAAATGTTCCCTTGTTACTATCGAGCGGTCGCTTTGGCAGAATAGCGTTTACCAGGCTGCCTGTCAACATTTCTATCTGTAGATGCTGCTCCAGCTCAGCTGGCAAGCCAATATCGGCCACATTTAATTTACCTATGTAGTCGCGTCCGGGAAAGAAGAAGAAGCCCTGTTTGGGACAGGCAAGGGTGATGGTGAAATCGGCGTGAATAGTGCCAGGATCGACTTCGCCTGTATCCGCATTCAGGCCAGTAGGAAGGTCAACTGCTACTACACGCAGCGTGTCACGCTTCTCGCGCTCCTGACTCACGCGGCCCAACAAGCTGCGCATGCTGTCGGGCAGAGGGCGGGAGCGCCCTGTGCCTAGTAGAGCATCCAGTATATACCTGGCACGTAGGATGACCTCTTCGAATTTCGCAGGAGTATCCGCCTCTGGAACATCCCGTCCATAGATCGTCAGTCGTTGCTCCTTCCAGCGGTAGATGCTGACAAGCCCTCCCCATTTTTCCAGGTAGCGTCCCATAACCAGGCCATCGCCACCGTTGTTGCCTGGTCCAACAAGTATTAAAAATTCGAGATCGGTCACTGCACGTTGATGTTGGACATGTTGCGCCAGGATCTCAGCCGCGCTTCTACCTGCGTTCTCCATCAATATTTGCGAAGTAAGCCCATATTCGCGTTCAGCCCTTAATTCCAGTTCGCGCATTTCGGCAACAGTAACGATATGCATATATATTCTCCTGCTAGTTTATTGCGACTTCTCAATATATTGTAAGCTTTCAGGAAGAAAGAAGGAAGATACTGTGTTATACTCCCTCTATGAAAAAGCTCGCGCTCAAAATCACACCACAACGCAGCACACAGTACGCTAATATGACCGAGAAGTTGGCGGCACCAGAGTTACTCGCCAGTCCACTGGTAACCGCTATCAAACAGATCGATACTGTGACATTTGCCGGTCAGGGCTATTTGTTAGTGACCCTCGACGATGAAAGCTTGCTACCTCTATGCTCTCTGTTAGAGGATATCCTCCCTCGCCTGGCAGCGACCAGCGAAGTGTATGAATTTTTCGAGCAGATTAGGGAAGTAGAGGGGCCGTTCTTACGGCCGATAGAAACGCCGTTCACCTCAATTGTCCCATTAGAGATGGCGGAGATTCGCCGTTATAAAGGCAAGACCAATGAAGTCTTTACACGCGTGCTACTCAATGTCGCCATTTTTGCTGGTGCTTACAGTAGCCAATGTACTGAGCGGTTGAGAGTACTTGATCCACTCTCCGGCGGAGGTACAACACTCTTTCTAGCCCTGGCGGCTGGCTATGACGCCTTTGGTATAGAGCATCAAAGGCAGGATGTCGAGACGACCGTCGTCTTTGTTCGACAGTATTTAAATAGCATCCATGTCCCTTATAAGGAATTAGATGAGCGTGGTCGCCGGGCAGGCAGACGATATCAGTTTGAGATCGGGCATAAGGGCGCGACACGCAGACTTGTCCTGGCTCATGGTGATACCTGCGATGCCATTCTGCACATGCAGGACGTTCCTGGTGGTCCGCGTATGCATGCTATCGTCAGTGATTTGCCCTATGGCATTCAGCATTTCGGTGAAATTGCAGGTATGTTGAGCAAAGCGCTTCCAGTTTGGGAACGTATGTTACTTACAGGGGGGACAGTAGCATTGGCCTGGAACGCCACGCGCATCGGGCGTGCAGCCATGACGGAGTTGATAGAGCAGTATACGCATTTGCGAGTACACGATAATCCACCCTATACACAATTTGAGCATACAGTGGATCGTGTCATCAAAAAGCGTGATATCCTGGTAGCCGTGAAGGCTTAACTGAGCAATTCCTTCAGCATTACCGCTGCCGTGGGCGAGTTGCCCGCATTATTCTCGAGGTAGAGTACTACGATACCTTCCTGACTTCCGCCTTTAAAGGTAGAGTTGTAAGTCACTCTGGCAGAAAAGGTGGTATTACCATTGCCTGTTACTCCTTTTGCAGTTGAGTGACCTATGTCCATATACAAATGGTCAAGTACAGCCACTGTGCCGACCGATCCCCCGAAGGAATTGCCTATCCCTGCTACCTGCACCGGGCTGGTAAGGCGATCACGGATCTGCGGAGCGGTGATAGACGATCCATCTGATGTAACTGCTATGACCTCCCAGATACCTCCATTCGTGTTTCCCTCGAGACGTTGGAGCGAGACTCTGATCATACCTCCACCAGTAGCAGGATTTTTCACGGTCACCGTTGCATCGGTATCACCGGAGCCCCCTCCGCTTACAAGAGTAGCTGAGGAGCTACTCGGCCAGTTGAGTAGATGGGGGTCGGAAGCCATGTGGTTGGCAATCATCGTTGCGTTAAGTTTCCAGGGAGTCTGTCCCTGGTTGACCAGCGCCTGGTCATTTTCAGCCTGAAAACGTGTCAGGTCAGGGTAAATACCGGGAAAGGATACTGGTACTAGCATTCCCGCGCTGTCGGACCACTTAAACTCACGGAAGAGATCCTGTGTAAAACTAGCATTGTCTTTACCAGCGTTAATACTGGAATTTTGATCCACCTCAGCCGTCAGAATGGTATTGTACACACTGATCTTAGCATCACCCTTATATAGATTTTGTAACTTGAAGAGCTGCAAAGGGCTGGGGCTGGTGATATGAGTGTAAACATACATGTCCAGGATCGCGCCGGTGCCCTCATAACGTACTGTAACCAATGCTTGTAGCGTTGGGTTTCCAATCAGATTGCCGCATGTAACATTTTCTACCTTGGTAACGCCATTCTGTGTAGGTATGATAGGATCCCAATAGACGGGAGCTTTCACCGCTTCAGGGCAAGTTTGAGGACCTAATCCTATGCCTGGAGAGGCTATTGGAGTTGTATTCTCACCTGTTCCCCTGCCAGATGTAGAGCTTTGTGTTGTTGGTGTAGCGCCACCACATGCTGCCAGTATAAGGGTTAGTATTACCGTGAGAGTAGTGATAACGAGGAGAGATCTAGAACGCCATAAAAAAGTTATATTCATTCCTACCTTGCCTCCCAAATCTGTACAGTCATGTCTCCGGAGCCGGAGGCGATGTTATTACCATAGATAGGCAACCATGCCACGGCATTTACCGAAAAACTGTGACCTTTATAGATATACGGATTGCTGCCATCAGCAGCTTCCCATAAATGCACTGTGGCATCCTTGCTTGCTGAAGCGATCATTGATCCATCGGGTGACCACGCCACAGCATTCACAGCTTCAGTATGACCTCCGTACATGTAGACGAGTTCCAGGGTGGTAGCCTTCCATACCCGTACCATATTATCGGCACCTGCTGAGGCGATCATTGATCCATCGGGTGACCACGCCACGGCATTCACAGCTTCAGTATGACCTTGGAAAATGAGGGGGTTTCTCCCATCAGTAGCCTGCCATACCTGTACTGTCTTGTCGGCGCTTGCAGAGGCAATCAGTTTCCCCCCGATAGATTGAGGAGACCAGGCTATCCCATTGACTGCCGCTGTATGGCCCTGGTACGTAGATAGATTACTCCCATCGGTGGCGCTCCAGACCTGTACCCTGTTCTCAGCGCCGCCAGATGCTATCAATGAACCGTCGGGTGACCATGCCACGGCATTTACGACATTGGTATGCCCAGTATAGGTCACAGGATTGCTCTTATCGGCAGGATTCCATACTCTCACGGTCCTGTCATTGCTACCAGAGACTACCAGTTTGCCATCAGGCGACCATGCCACAGAAGTTACCGTGTCAGTATGGCCGGTATCGATGAAGAAATTAACACCCCCCGTTCCCACATCCCACACCTGTACCGTCTTGTCGGCGCTAGCCGAGGCGATAAATGCACTGTCAGGTGACCACGCTACACCATACACAATATCGTGGTGTCCCCGGTAGGTATGAAACGTGGTTCCTACAGAAACGGGTGATGCGTTAGGCGAAAGACCTGGCGTCGTTGAGGGTGCACCAGAAGATTGGATGTGACGATGGGTTTCTAAAAGCCAGTTAATAGCGCCACCTGCTGCTCCCAGAACTGCCAGTCCACCTAGGCCAAGGACAAGACGACGTCGAGAGATAGTCAGTTTTCGTTTATCCGCTGCATGAGCAAGCTTTGGAAGTCCTTGTCGAGGCAAGATCGCCGGAATTGTTTCCAGCATGGTTGTAGAAAAGTGATTGTCAAACGAGTCTGGTAAACTCTTTTGCCCTGTATCATGTGAGTAAAGTAACAAGGGTTGTGAATGAATACTGGAGTGGAAAGCATAAACGAATTCCAGTATAGTGGGGTGGCGTTGCCTGGGATCTTTAGCCAGCGCTTTCATCACCACCGACTCGAGCATAGGTGGAAGGTTGGGAACCTGCGCAGTCAGGGATGGCGGAGGAGTATTGATGTGATGAGCCGCGACATCGTCAAAAGAGCCATGAAATGGGTAGTCTCCGCACAGCCATTCATATACAACAATGCCTAGCGAATATTGGTCACTTGCCGGGCAAGGTTTGCCCCATAATTGCTCTGGAGCCATGTTAGAAATGGTGCCCTCAACTTCACGCGATGTCTGTGCATTTGCCACAGTCGCAATGCCGAAATCACTCAGTAGGATTTTATCGCGTTCTCCGATCAGCATGTTTTCCGGTTTGATATCCCGGTGGATCAAGTGCTCATCGTGAGCATACTGAAGGGCTTCTCCCATTTGCTTTAAATATGGAAGGATCGTGGTAGGCGAAAGGAGAGAGCCTTTGGGATGACGCTGGCGTAGTGTTCCATTAGGAGCATAATCCATTACCAGGAAAGGTGTACCATCCTTGACATCGAAATCATGGATACTGACTATGTTTGGATGACGTAGCCTGGCAACAATTTGAGCCTCTTTGCGGAACTCTTCTAAGTCTCTGCTATCGAGTTGGGTATGCAGGACCTTGATAGCTGCCAGTGTGTTGAGGTGAATATGCTCACCCAGGTACACCCCGGCGTAACTGCCTTCGGATAAGAGACGTATCAGACGATAGTTACCTAATTGCTGCTCTCTGCCCTTGGGCATGAAAGACTTGCCTTTTATAGGTGACGATTTTAATCTGTGTATCGTAGGGAGGTCGGAGGGTATTGGGTCCATTCTATCTCCCCTCTAGAGGAGGTTCACCACAGAGTGGTGAACTTCATCTTGATGCGGTGGTCTGAACCCTGGGCCACCGCCAGCCAGTACATGCCTTAATGAATAAAAGAACTAAGCAAGGAAACAGCAACAAAGAGGATCACGAACACGATGGTAAGGTTGAAAATTAAACGCTCCACGCCACGCCGTGTCTTAAATACCGAACCTGCACTGCTGCCTCCGAAGACGCTTCCCAGTCCTGCGCCACGCGCCTGTAGTAGTATAAAGATGATTACAGCTACGCTGAGAATAATTTGTATGATGCGGATTGCTGGTAGCCACTGCTGACCCAAGATTCTTCCTCGCTTTCGTATATCACCCCTTACGGGAACAGGATATGAATAGATAAAACCAACCGTATCATTTGTGGATTTTCGCGTATCCTTACCAGATGGGATTATACCACACTCCATCGAGAGTTTACAACGGGTTGCTCAGGTCAGTGCGTATGAATTCGTGGTAGGCAAGCGGCCAACCGTAGGGGCCGGTTTACCGCGCCCACCGCCGATGTATCGGCCAGTAGCGCCGTTGCCATCGAGCAAACAAAGACCGATACATCGGCCCCTACACCGTTCCTTACGCTCGTTTGCCTACACCTATTTCATACGCCCTTCAGCTATTGTGCGCTCGCCCATGGCATGTAGGGCACAATACAACAAAATGCCTCGCAGCGTAGCGATCGAGTAAATGAGCGGAAACGTGGACAGTATGCAGTTGTAATGCCTCACACTCTTCCCCGCATTCAGGGCAAATACCGTTTGCTTTTTCACTCAGCGATCGTTTCAAATACTCCATCTCTTTCGCATGTACAACATCCAGGCTCACATGAAAAAGTAGGCCAATTAGGATGAGCAAGAGAAATCGCGAGTGGATGCGCAGAGCGATGAATAATAATATGCCCAATATCAAGGGGTGATGGAGCAGCCGCGCCTCCTGGCGCTGCGGCGGGTCAGCCTGTCCAAAATATCGAATGGCTGCTCGCAAGCTAAGTGTGCGATAGGCCACTGCGTGCCATATATAATGGTCCACATCGATCAGCACGCTCGCTGTAAGCGGTATCCAGACATCCTTTTTCAGCCACGGCAATGCAGCCGCTGCTGCTACTGACGATAATTTTATGTGTTCCTGAACTCGCATATCATTACCTCTAGTTGTTGAGTAGGATTTTGATGCATATCCTAGGCAACGTGAGTATAAACTTTGCGGTAGATGCCGTCAATATTCTTAAATCTCGATTCTTTAACCGAATTTACAAGTTCATAACCATATCTTAACCCGTTTACCATTCCGCCTTGAGTGGTCTCAATGATATCCTTCCCGTAATCCTTTATAGGTGATCATTAGTCTGCATCTGGCAAAGGAGATGCCTTTAATGGCAACACATATCGTGGATGATGTACAGTCGGAACAGGTAAACGAGTGTATACCAGAGGCGGAGGATTTTATTGGTTGTAGTGTCGGTATCATGGCATATAATGAGGAAGCTAATATTGCGCGTACTCTGCAGTCGGTTCTTGATCAGAAAGGTCCATCCATCCGTCTGGAAGAAGTGATAATCGTTGCCAGTGGATGCACCGACCGTACAATCCCTATCGTAACTGAGATGGCGCAAAAAGAACCCCGGATACGGCTGTGCATCCAGGAGCAGCGTGAAGGAAAAGCTTCCGCGATTAACCTGTTTCTCAAGAAGGCCATCAGTCCTGTAGTTGTACTGATTGGTGCCGATATCATTCCCGAGGACTCCGCCTTAGAAAACCTCTGCGCTCCCTTTAAAGATCCAATGATTGGCATGGTTGGAGGTCGCCCCGTACCCGTCAATGATGCTAACACCTTCATGGGGCATACCGTTCATCTCCTCTGGCGTTTGCATGACCGTGTAGCGCGTGTGCATCCTAAATTGGGCGAGGTGATCTCGTTTCGCAACGTCATTTCCGGCATTCCAAACGATAGTGCTGTTGATGAAATCTCTATACAGGCACTAATATCTCAGCTTGGCTATAAACTCATCTATAGACCAGATTGTGTTGTCTATAACAAAGGCCCGGTCACAGTACGTGACTTTCTCAAGCAGCGTCGGCGTATTTATGCTGGTCATCTCGCAGTGCTTAAGCAACAAAACTATGAAGCTTCGACAATGAAGATCGCTCCCATAGCGCGGCAGTTGATCGCTTGCCGCCATTTTGCTCTCAGTACTCCCAAGCAGGTTATGTGGACTTTTGGCGCGATAACCCTTGAAGGGTATGCGCGTGTGCAAGGCTATTTTGACTACTGGCGCAAGCGCGAGCACTATATTTGGCAAGCTGTAGAATCGACGAAAGATTTAGAAGCAGGGCAACGCAAAGTACGGCGCATTTGCAATGCCCAGAGCGTCATCGTCTTTCGCTTCATTATCGAAGGCGCCAAACATAATGATATAAATCGCGAGCGCGAGGAACACGAGGCAACAGAGGCAGCACGTAAGTTGTTGCCCTATCTGCGCACCAGGATTCGCAAAGAAGACAAGCTCTCGGTCAACGGACCCGGCATCATGACAGCAGTCATTCGCGCAGAGCAGCACGGTGCCGAAATCGTAGCTCGCCGCATCAGGGCTATTGTTGAATCGACAACGGTAAGAGTTGGGACGCGTGGTCGTGAGGTTAAAGTCACTATTGCTTATAGCTCCCTTACCTTTGCCTCAAAAGCGTCGAATGGGAGTATGACTGTAAGTGGCCCATTGCTCGACGACTCGATTATAGCTGCCTTTGCGGCCGATAATGAGGGTGGTTAGCCCCTGTAGGTTCGAAAATAAATCTGGCCATACTCTTGTGGAACATCTATCCCTGTGGTACAATAGAATCCGGGCGAGGACAGAAGTCCCCGCCCGAACTTGTGAGAAAAGCGAATATATAACACATGGAAATTTCCTGGCTCGGTCACTCTTGCTTTCAATTGCGTGGCAAGAATGCTACCTTGATTACTGACCCCTTTTCTCCTCAGCTAGGGCTCTCGCTGGGCAAGATCAGTGCCCCCATCGTCACCATCAGCCATGATCATTCCGGGCATAACTTTGCTGCGGGGGTAAGTGGTAATCCTCGTGTCGTGCGCGGCCCCGGTGAGTATGAGATCAGCGATGTCTTAATCACCGGTGTAGCTTCCTACCACGATACTAAACGTGGTCAAGAACGTGGTCGTAATACGATCTATGTAATCCATATGGATGATCTCATCATTTGCCACCTCGGAGACCTGGGGCACATACTGCAAGAAGAACAGTTAGAAGAAGTTGCTGATGCCGATATATTGCTGATACCGATTGGTGGGCAGAATACCATCAATGCGGCACAGGCTGCGGAAGTCATCAGCCAGGTAGAACCTCGTATCATTATTCCTATGCATTACCGTCCCTCGACAGGAGATGCCCCAAACCCCCTCGACAAGTTTTGTCGCGAGATGGGCGTCGAGGCTATAAACACACAACCGAAATTATTGGTAACTCGTAGTACGTTGCCTTCCGAAACCCAGGTCGTCATCTTATCAAGTCGTGGCTAAATAATGGGGTGCAGTTATGCATAATAAAATGCTCGGTGTTCATACTTGCACGCGGCAGAACAGTAGATTGCGATTCGTTTACCAGGCACTTCGTGGCATTTCTACAGCAGAGTGCCACTGCTGTAGGGGTACTCCTGGTGGGTACCTTTTCTATTATTGGAGGATCCAATGTCAAAATTCATTTTTGTAACAGGCGGTGTAGCATCATCGGTGGGAAAAGGTATAACGGTGGCTTCTCTGGGCCGATTGCTCAAGAATCGTGGAATCTCCGTCTCTCTCATGAAATTAGATCCCTACATTAATGTTGATCCCGGCACGATGTCGCCTTATCAGCATGGTGAAGTCTTTGTCACTGACGATGGCGCAGAGACGGATCTTGACCTTGGCCATTATGAGCGTTTTACCGATGAACCCTCCAGCCAGGCCAATAACGTAACCACTGGGCAGGTGTATGCCGCAGTTATTGGCAAGGAACGTCGTGGAGAATACCTGGGCGGCACTATCCAGGTTATCCCACATATCACTAACGAAATAAAAGAGCGCATTCACAATGTCGCCCGTCGTTCCGATACAGATGTGGTCATCGTCGAGGTAGGTGGCACTGTTGGCGATATCGAAGGCGAGCCATTTTTGGAAGCTATTCGCCAGATGCGCAAGGATGTAGGACGCCGTGATGTACTCTATCTGCACGTCACCCTCTTACCCTATCTCATGGCAACTAAGGAGCTAAAAACCAAGCCTACACAACATAGCGTCAAAGAATTGTTGCGTGTCGGTATCCAGCCCGATGTGATCCTTTGTCGATCGGACTATCCGCTCAGTGACGAATTGCGCGAGAAGATTGCTCTTTTCTGCAATATCGAAGAACGAGCAGTCGTTCCTTTACTTACTACTGAGACAATCTACGAGGTGCCTCTCATTCTTGAAGAGGCCGGGCTAGGCCAATTCCTCGTGCAAGAACTCGGATTACCGGAACATGAGCCGGATATGCAAGAATGGCGCGAACTGGTCACTACTATCAAACGCCCTCGTCCTGAGCTGACCATCGGCCTGGTCGGAAAATATGTCGAGCTGCACGACGCCTATCTCTCTGTGGCAGAATCCCTGCGCCATGCCGGTTTGTATCACGATGTAGATGTACGCATCAAATGGATTAACTCCGAAGCGCTGGAAAACATGGGTGAAAGATATACCGAAGTCTTAGAAGATGTAGCGGGCATCGTGGTGCCAGGTGGTTTTGGCCATCGCGGCATTGAAGGTAAGATCAAAGCTGCCAGTTTTGCACGTCGTATGAAAAAACCATACCTGGGTCTCTGCCTGGGCATGCAGGTTGCCGTGATCGAATTTGCCCGTAACGTGATGGGACTTCAGGGTGCCAATAGCACTGAATTTGATGTGCAGACCCCTTATCCCGTGATCGATCTAATGACGACACAGCGCCAGGTTGCTGACAAGGGCGGAACCATGCGCCTGGGTAATTGGGTTTGTTGCCTGACACCTGGCACGAAAGCCTGCCAGGCCTATGGGGAAGCCATAGTCTTTGAGCGTCACCGCCATCGCTATGAGTTCAATAATGAGTTTCGCAAACGTATGGAATCCAACGGCGTGATCATAAGTGGCCGCTCGGCTGATAATAGTCTGGTTGAGATCATCGAATTGGCAGATCATCCCTGGTTCGTCGCTTCGCAGTTCCATCCTGAGTTCAAGAGTCGCCCCACTCGTCCGCATCCGCTCTTCCGCAATTTCATCGGCACTTGCCTGAAGGTGGAAGAGGAGAAGCAGCACGAATCATACGAAGCATTTGAACGAGAAGTCGTGGGAGCCCAGTTCATCTCGCCCGAACTGCCGGACTCTCGTATTGAGATGTAATCATGCTCTACCTTAGCCAGTTACTTGGCGCACCTGTGGAAGATCCTCAGGGCACGCGCATAGGCAAAATTACTGATATTATAGTGACGCGATTTATCGCGTCCCCGGCGGAACAATCGTCCGTACTTACACCCGCATCCGCAGGCGCTCATCTACCTACCCTCGTAATTGAGGGACAGGCAGATCAGCACTGGTATTTGCCTGTCGAAGATGTAGAATGGCATGGCGACACATTGCGCCTTCGCGTTCCGGTGGAATACCTTTCTACACGACTCGTGATGCCATCTACAGAAAACAGATTTATGGCACCCGTCAGCCTGGCACAGGATGTGCTTGACAAACAAGTGATTGACATTGCTCGTAAAGAAGCTGTACGTGTTAATGATGTTTGCCTGGCTGACGATTGGCATATCCTGGGTATCGACGGCAGCACTCTTGGCCTGGTTCGGCGTCTCGCGCCTAAATGGCTACTGGGCACTCGCCGTGGTTCGGTGAATCGGTCCCAGCTTCCACCTGCAAATCTGATTCCTTGGGAACATATCGAACTGATTGGCTCGCAACAACCTGAACTCAATGAAGCCCCTGAGGATGCTCAGAATGTAGAGGTATCTCGTGCAAGTATTCCAGAAGGCGCTGAGCCTAATCGGCCAAGGCGCGTACAAAGCGGACAGCTCGCAGAACTTCATCCAGCAGATATTGCCGATATTATACATCAGCTTACGCCGGGACAGGGAGCACGACTACTTGAACGCCTGGATGTAGAAACTGCCGCTGATACCCTTGAGGAAATCGATACTGAGCGCCAGAGCCAGATTCTTGAGAATATTAGCGCCGCTCGCGCTGCTGATATCCTCAATGCTATGGGCCCAGATGAAGTCGCAGACCTCCTCGCCAGAGTATCGGAGGAGCGTGCACAGGAGCTGTTGCGTTTGATGCAACCCGAAGAGTCTGAGGATGTACAGGAGTTATTGACATATGCAGCAGACTCCGCTGGCGGCCTCATGACCACGGATTACATAGCACTCAATGCAACAAAGAGCGTTGCAGAAGCGCTAGAGGCCGTTCGTACCAGCATACATGAACAAGATGTACACCCTGCCTACATCTACTGTGTGGCAGACGAGTTACAGGATGAAAATAAGCTTCTCGGCGTGGTCTCCCTCTGGGACCTTTTAGTAGCTTCACCTATGCAACCCTTGCAGGAACTCATGGAGACCGATTTGATTACCGTGCAACCAGATACGGATCCGGGATCCGTTGCCGAGATTATGGCAAAGTATAATCTGCTAGCTGTACCAGTCGTCAATGCTGAAAGGATACTCCAAGGCGTTGTGACTGTAGATGATGCCCTGGATGTGCTGCTGCCAAACGAGCGCCGCCGCAAGCCAACAAGAATGTATTAAATTCCTAGTGCGACTCAGAAGTGCGCACTGCGTCAAGGGCTTCCAGCACCTTCAGGATATCTTGGCATACCTCTACCATGACCTCTGGCAGCCAGTCTTCGGGGCGCGGATTATCAGCTACAACTTCATCGACCTCGTCCTCATCATCTATGGTGCGATGGCTGCGTTGCACAAAGCGCCCAGAGCGAGAATGTAGTTCATCATGTAATCCACGCATCCCATCGGGGTGCCAGATCGGCAATTCGACTCTCTGTTGCAAAGTCAATGCCTCTGGCTGCAAGCGATTCTCTTGCAAGGTCAAGCTGACACCTGGCCGGGTCTCGTTTGCCCGGCTGCTCTGCTCACTTGCGCGCAATTTCAACGTTTGCATCAGCGAAAGCAACGCTGTATCTTGCACGCTAACTCCGTTCAAGTTAAGAGGCCCTGTATATGCCAGGTCAAGTACCAGGGGCGGAATATCGCTTGTATGCAGGTGCGGACAGTGCTCTTCCGGTTCGTGGAAAAAGTCACATACACCAATGGGCCCCTCCAGTGAGAGTGCCGTATCCAGTGTGCTCCAGGTAAAAGAAAGTGTACAGGAACCATATGCTTCGGCCTCCTCGCAACTTCCAGTATGGCAGGTGCAGGCAAACTCGCGCTCAAGTGAGCGTGAATTGACCCAGTACTCTGGATGAGTCACCAGCTTGAGACTGGCCCCCGCCTTTATGAAATACCCCGTCACATCTTCAAATGTCAGCATCAGTTTACTCCTCGCCGCCCATCTTGTTAAGGTAGAATACGATAGCCCTTCTGCTTCGGCGTGCTTCTATATTACCGATGCTAGCAGAAGGTGTCAATACGATACAACACAACTCCACTGTTTGACGCAATCTCCTTTGTTTTGCTATAAAGGATTAACCGATTTGAAAAAGAAGTGCCTCTTCACCTGCAATGAACACATCGGTGAAGAGGCACTTCTTTTGTGTCTTTAGACTCTGTTGCTTACATCATAGGGCGAATTGAACGAATGGTATAGTTTGTCACGCCCCCGGGGGTTGATACACTTACTATATCACCCACATGGTGTCCCATGAGCGCTTTGCCCACTGGTGACTGATCGGAGATCAAGCCGGATTTCGGGTCCGCTTCATAGGTCTCGACAATCTTAAAGGTACGTGTTGCACCCGAATCACTCTCGACATCTACCTGCATTCCAATGCGGACCTCGAGCGGCCCAACTAGAGTATCATGCATATCGGATGTCATCATCTCGGCAACTGAAAGCAAACCCTCCAGTTGTAGTATCTCTCCTTCAACTTTTGCCTGTTCATTCTTTGCGTCTTCATACGCGCTGCTTTCGCTGATGTCACCTGCTTCTTTAGCATCGTGGATATAATCAGCAATTTCTTTACGCTTCACGGTGCGCAAGTATTCCAGGCGTTCTTTCTTCTTAGCAAAGCCTTCGGGTGTCAAACGATAGACTTTTTGTTCGGTCTTTGCTTGGCTAGCTTCACTCTGCCCACCAATACTCATATAGTAAACTCCTCCCTGGTGTTGAAGGGAAAGGGGTATTCCCAGGAGATTCACTCCCTACCCCGTCAAGAAACGATAAAAAACTAAAAGGGGAGGACAATTGGAAGTGTATGTGAATCCTTTGGCATGGACTCCATACCCCCAAAACCCTTCTCAGGGGGTCGCCCCTAAGAACCCTGTTAAAGACATGTTGGAGATTATACTTTCTGATCGCTCGCTCGTCAAGTGATTGGCATCACTTTTTTTAATCCATCTGAAAGAACTCCATTTCACTGAACGATAATTAAACGGGCCTCTACTCACCTGGTATCTCCTGTTCAGAACGCCCACCAATACGATGGAGACTTGTCCCGCATACCTCACAGGTCCCTCGTAGAGCCCTACGCCCATTCTTCATAGTAACTTCGGTCGGGTTTAGCATCCTTCGTTTTGTTTTGCATTTCATACAATAGGCTTCAGGTGAGGTATTCACCTTGGGAGCGGTGGCCGCCTTGCTCTCTTCACTCCATGCGCTGATAGTGGCTATGACTGTCTCAGGATGGTCCTCATGAACAACAAGGCCTGCATCCGGTAGCAATGACAATCGTGTATGCGCTTTAGTCCATGAAACATTCTGCTGGCTTCCATTATTCCCGGCATTATTGAGTCCCCTGTCTCCCCAGATGACCAGCGTAGGTTGCTGCAATGTTTCTAATTGTTGCGAAACATCATGTGTCAGCTTGCCTGCAAGCAGAGCCATAGATGCATTTTGAGCACCAAATTGATGAGTGGTAGCGTAATAATATTCAAGGTCAGCATCACTTAAGAGAGCGTGTTGCCTTTTCAGTAGATATCTGAGCCCAAAACGAGTGCTGAGCATCGGATACAGCAGCCATTTCACCGGGGCTGACTGGAGTAATTCAGCCCAGGCATTCATAAAGCGAATCTCAGTATATGGCGCAGGTAAATGAAGATTTCCTTCATTTTCGCCTTCTAATGCCGATGGTGAAATTAAGACCAGGCGCTCGCAGAGATCGGGCGTAGTCGCTGCAGTTGCTACTGCGTAGTTGCAACTAATTCTGCTTGCCACTATCGTTGCCGGTTGTTTGACAACGTCTGTAAGAAAATCTCGGCAGAGAGTTACATACGTATCGGCTGAGTAGTCTATATTGGGACGATCTGAAAGACCAAAACCAATCAGATCAGGAGCATATACACGATAAGACTGTGCAAGCGGCTCTATAATTTTACGCATCTCATACGCTGATGCTGCTAATTCGGGAGTATGTAGGAGAAGCAGTGGAGGAGCTTCTGGCGCTCCCAAGACTTTATAGAAAATAAAGCTATGCTTCCACTTATAGTAATGGGATTCTCCTGGCAGGGGGCTTTCCAGCCGCTGGGGAGTTTCTAACGTGTGCCGTAAGGCGACGGCAGCGGTGAAGACAAGTGCACCTGTGAAACTAAGACCCAGCAGGCTGACTATCGTTCGACTACTACTTTTTGAACGTACTACATTCTCCATAAATAACCAACCTCCTTCATCACATGTAGTATAACAGGTTACGATAGTTGACGCCATACGTTATGCAAACTACAATACGCATACGCCTTGATAGATAGAGATGCGACAACTAATAGGGAGTTATATGCGAATAATACATGACCTCGATGAGATGACTGAAACAGCACGAGGATGGCTTGCCGGCGGCTCTGTTGGTTTCGTTCCTACAATGGGTCATTTACATACAGGGCATGTAACATTAGTACGGTCCTCTCTTCAAGAATGCGAACTGAGTGTCGTCAGTATTTTTGTCGATCCTCTGCAGTTAGACTCAGGTGAAGTACCGGCACACTATCCATATGAGCTTGCTAAGGATCTACAACTGTTAGATAAACAACAAGTGGACGTGGTATTTATTCCTCGCCCCGAAGATTTCTACTCCACGAATTTCTCTACCCATGTTGTCCCTTCGGGTCCCCTGGCCGAGCGGTTGGAAGGCGCAACTCGACCGGGATATGTTCGTGGAGTTGCCACAACCATGACAAAGTTGTTTCAACTGGTGCGACCGGACGTGGTCTTTTTAGGGCAGAAGAATGCTCAGCAGGTTGCCCTGATTCGTAAAATTGTACGTGACCTCAATATCGATCTCAGTGTGCGTGTTCTTCCAATCGTCCGCGAGAGCGATGGATTGGCAATCAGCGGACGTAACTACCTGCTTTCACCGGTTGAGCGTCAGGCAGTACCCATCCTCTATCAGGCGTTACTTGCTGGCAAGGATGTGATCGAAAAAGGTGAACGTCGACCTGCTGTCATTGAAAAGGTTATGGCTGATTTGATTGCTACTGAACCGTTGGTGAAACTGGACTATGCAGCAGTTTGTAACCCCGATACCTTCAATGAGGTAGGAGACACACTGGGAGATATACTCCCTGACTTACTGCTCGTGGCTGCTATATTTGTTGGTCCCACACGCCTGGTAGACAATATCCTCTGGAGAAGTGGTGGGTACTGGCTAACCTGATGGACTAGGGCTAGCGATCAATCGTCGCAAAAACTCTACATCAGATTCATCTCTTCCATTCGTACGGAATCTGTACAGGCCAAACGGCAATTGACAGCATGTGCTAGCATTCCAAAGAAATGATTACAACATTGCGTGTTAAGCAACTCGCGGGCGGATTCGCGTGTAAGACGGCCTCGAAAACGGTTTTTAGGATTCACCGGATCACCGATGAAGTTAGAGACACCGATAATTGTGCGCCAGGACCAGTTTCGATCAATATAATCAAGAAATTGGAGAAATTGTGGATCAAACACATCCATTGGATATAGCTGGTACTGCGGAGCGGGTGTGCCTAAGGAGATAGCAGGCATACTTCCAGTATTACCAGTCATAGTCATCGGGCCAAACCCACTTTCACCCATCTGGCCAGCGGGGACAGGGCTTCCTCCCGGCACCAAAGGCACAAACTGATTGGCGCTGCTTATAAGATCTCGGCTGACGGTTCCTGGTATACCAACAACAATCACAGTTTTGTTTAAACGTAGCTTTAGACGGGCACTGATACGGGTGAAATCCTTATCGCCAGTCATCAGGACGAATGTAGAGATAGTAGGACGATCAAAGACGGTTTCAATAATATCCATCAGCATATTTAAGTCGACAGTACTTTGGACTACGGTACTTTGCACAATCGTACTTGAGCCACTCGCGTTAATTGCAGGCATATGACCTGTATTTCCTGTGGATTGGCCAGGGACAGAAGTGGTGTATCCCAAAGGACCGGTGCTACTACTTAAGCCGAGTGGGCCTGTAGGAGCAGATTGACCGTAGTGGTTCTGATATGGTGCGTTTTGCCGGGAGGTGTCACGCTGCTGATATTCGGGCAACTGATAGCCTTCCTCAGTCAACGTCTCATCTTCGGGCAGAAGGTTCTCTTCAATTCCGGACTGTCCAGGTTCTGATGCATCCTGATACGCCGACCACTCATTGCTACCCCCTTGCGGAGGGATTGCTGGTAATGGACCAGAATTGCTGAGGGGTCCAGTAGGCCATTGGCGCTGATAGGGGGCTGGCGCAAAGCTGCCACTACCCTGTTCAGAAACCATCATTGACGGACCTAAGGCTCCCGTTGGCGTGTTACCAGAGGTGTAATGAACGGTTCCCATACGAATGCGATCTCGCTGTTTGGCGGGACAATCAACCCTGTCGATCATCGCAGCCGTCAAGCTTCCCTTAAATGGTTCCGGTTGACGAGACCAATCCGCATAGGCGCGGGCTACCATAACAGTCCCATATCGGCGTGCAACCGCAATTAGTTCCTGTGGGTCAGGTTCCCGCCTCTGGATATTCAGCATACTATAACGGATGTTCTCAAAGTCGATGAATAGAGCAATTTCTTCGGACACAATCTTCTCCTCTCATAGGGAGAAACCGCACAGACCAAGATCTATTATGATTGTTCAGGTGCTCAGATGCTTTCATTGCTATCCTATTAGCTATGAGCATATCATACTTTAATAGTAAAGTCGAGAGGTCTGCGCCTTTACAATACGTAGTAACTATGATATAGTCTTTTATAGGGATACGTAGGGTTTATCCATGCGGTCACCCCAGGTGTACAAGAGTACGATATTATGGAGCTAACAACAACATTACATCCTCTCGATAATTCGATTTGCCCTGTCGCTCGCACTGCTAGGATTATCAGTGGAAAGTGGACTTTGCTCATTATCCGTGATTTGGCTTCCGGTGTCAAACGTTTTAACCAACTCGAGCGTTCATTGCATGGTATTAGCCCCAAAACACTCTCCGAACGGTTGCGATCTCTCGAGGAAGAAGGGATGGTCTTTCGTCAAACCTTTGCGGAAGTTCCTCCTCGCGTAGAATATTCCCTTACCGAGAAAGGGCATGACCTTGTTGATGTAATAGAATGCATGCGCTGTTATGGAAAACAATGGTTATGTGATGCCAGCGAGTTGCAAGAGTAAGTTTCCTATAGAACAAAAATAAAACTCCACAGTATAAAAGAGCCGGGAAAGCTCCGGCTCTTCCGATTTTTGGTTATGGCAATCCATTCATCTCACTCGGCCCAACAGAGTAGACGAGACGGATTGCGAGGCGCGATGAATGTCACAGATTAGTGGGAAGCGCCAACCAGTTCACGTCTGTGGTCAGCCAGGAATCGATGGAGCGTTCCTTCGTATTCTGCTGTAACGTGCTCATTGTGCTCTTCTAACTGATCCTCCGACCGACATAGCAGGTCATAAAGACTGCCAATGTCATAACGCATCTGTACCTGAAGCCGACCTTCGCCATCAAACCCTTCGACGAAGAGACCATCCTCTTCCTCGTGAATTGCGATGCTTTTCACGCCGATTTGATCTAGCACCTGACCAACAGCATGCAGGATGCTGGTATAACTGAACGTGGCCCGCATTGATTCCTCCCATTAAGTTAGTTGGAGATTGACAATCATTGTACTTTGGTGGACTGCACTGTCGAAATGCAAAATAACGAAGCAACGCTTGTTTAGGCGATGTGTAAATCTTGCATCACACTAAATCAGTTTACCATTACGTTTAGGTAAACGTCAAGGTACTTCCTTTCGCTGCTGCTGAGGTTTTACCGATGTGTTCCCTGCCTGGCGCATTCAAGATCTCAAAATTAGTTTAGAAAGCTGTTGACAAGCCTGGAAAAATGTGGCTTGTTTAGGAAACATGAAGGCGCAAGAAATTGCGTTTTCTTTATTATTTGCACCGTTATGAAAATTCTTCCAGGGCACACTGTATCTCTTTCCTCACTTCCTCATCTTCCTCGCAGGGTATCGCTTCTTCCAGCGCCTTTTTTGCCTGCCCTCCTCCAATCCTTCCCAGTGCCCATGCCGCGTGTCCCCTGATCAGTGGCTCATAATCATGTAGAGCCCCAATCAGTGCGGGCACAGCCTGTTGATCTCCGGTATTGCCAAGTGCCACGCAAACGTTTCTTAATAGTCCACGCCGTTTCGCACGACGAATTGGACTGAAGCGGAAACGTTCGCGGAACTGCTCCTCCGTCAGTGAGAGCAAGGGAATCAGTTCGGGGCTGCTTCCAATACTCTCGCGTGGTCGAAATTCCTGGCGTGGGCGAAAATGTACCGGCTGTGATGACGAACTGGGTATGAACCCATCTTTCCTTAATCCAAGGCGTCTCTCAGCCACTTTGTTCACGGGGCATACCTCCTGGCAGATGTCGCAGCCAAAAATGAGGTTTCCCATCAAGGGACGTAACTCCAGTGGGATAGTACCACGTAGCTCGATAGTGAGATACGAAATACAACGCGTATTATCCAGCACGTATGGTGCAGGTAGAGCTGCAGTTGGGCAGGCATGAAGGCAGATTTCACAACTGCCGCAACTGGCCTTTGAAGGCGTATCATAGAACATTCTTGCATCGCCTCCCAACGGAAGATTAGTGACAATCTCTGCCAGGAAGACCCAGGACCCCCATCCCCTGGTCAAAATGTTTGTGTTTTTTCCATACCAGCCCAACCCGGCGCGCTGCGCAACTGCGCGATCCACCATGCGGCCAGTATCCACGAAAACCCGTGTCTCAACTTCCCCGACCTCATCTTGCCCATACGCATGCAACCAGGCTGCGAACTGCTGCAGCCTGGGTTTGATGATCTCGTGATAGTCAATTCCCCACGCATAGCGTGAGATGCGTCCTCTTGGTACGCCGTCTTCACGTTCATCGGGCTGCTCACTGAGGTAAACCATAGCTAGAGCAATGATCGAACTGGCTCCTGGTAATAACGTATCGGGGTAGCATGATACCTCTGCCCTTTCGGCTGTGAACCATGGCAGACCATCCATTAGCCCTTGCGCGATACGTTCTTTGATGACTCGCTCGGCTTCTGGAAATTCCTCGGCACTTGTAATGCGCACAATATCGAAGCCGAGCGAGTAAGCATATTCTTTGATGGTAGTAATGTTTAACATGGATTTAGTTGGTTACATCTCTGCGTTTGTTGATACGCCATGCCAATCCAACGAGTACGATCAGGTATATAGCCAGCACAATAAGCGCGTGAAAATCAGAGAGAGAAGAGCTGCTCCCGCCGAAGATATACTGTTCCTGATTTTGTAACAGTGCTCCAATGTTGGTCCCAATAAAGTAATCTGGTACGGCTTTCAAAAAATCGCCGAAAGGTCCGGGGCTAAAGTTTCCGGCGAGTTTAAGGACACCTCCCACGATTGGCTCAACAAAAAACCATGTCAAGGCTCCAACGATACCAGCCACTGTTGAACGTCCCAATATCCCGAAGAAGATGGCGATAGCGGCGTACATAAACCAGTCGAGCATAGCGATAAGCAGGTAGAGTATTGTTTGCCCTACCCAGCCCGCGCTGAGGAAGCCAAAATCCTGAGGTATACTGCTCAGAGGATTGAGTGCCTGTCCAGTGAGTACACCGATAATGGACATTGCCAGTATGCCAAACGCGATACAAACGATAGCTGCTCCCACTTTGGCAAGCAGAAATTGCGTGCGTGTTGGCCCACGAGTGTAGATCAAGCGAACTGTGCCGATACTGAACTCTCCTCCAGTAATAGCTCCTATCAAGAGAATAATCAGTATTGTACCTGCGCTAAGTGCAAACTGCATGGATATGTTTAATGAACTGGGTAGACGCAGAGGTTCTGATGTACTACGTAAGGCGCTTTGTCGGGCTTGTGCAAGTTGTGCCGCCGAAGGAGTTGGACAGTTTGGCGAAGCGCCACTCGGTGCAGGACCACCTGAGGACTGGCACGGCGGTGCAAAACTGTCCGCTGGAGCGTTCAGCACAAAGAATGTGCTTAGCGAAACCAGAAAGAAAACAAGTATGGGGATAGCTATAGCGATACTGCCAAGTACCTTTGACATGACCCTGCGACGCATCTTGTAAAGTTCCATACCAATCAATCGCAGCAAGACAAACACATAGTCTTGACGTCCCAGGATCACAGTACTGGTGCGTGCTGGTAGAAGCATACTGCCTTCTGTACTCGTTTGAGATCTAAGGCTCATTGTGTACCTCCCTTTCCATCACCGAGTCTCTCTATGCCCGACAAAGAGTATGGTTGCTGTGTGGCAGAACTGCTGCCAGCCAATGCGGCCATTCCCAGGCGAGTACCCGAAGGAATAGATGGGGTTGTAAGCTGGAGGAATACCTCTTCCAGGCTGCCCTCGTATGGATGCAGTTCAGCAGCATAAAGTTTATTACGTGCTAACAGAGCGTTGATCTCTGCTGAATGAGACTTAGGCGCATTTATGTGCAGTATAGGTTGGCCTTGCCTGCCCAATTGAACATCGACGCCGCTGATCCAATTGGCCCCTCGCTCCATCGCTTCTAGAAGGATGTGCTTTGCTTGCTGCGTCTCCTCTGGTTCGTTCAGTCTCACCAGAATCTGCTCGCTTCCTCGTAGCAGTTCACCGACATTGCCCTGTTTGATCAGATTGCCTTTCTGGAGAATTGCCACACGGTTGCATACTTGTTGCACTTCGTTGAGAAGGTGGCTGGATAAGAAGATAGTTTTACCAAGGGCAGTTAGTCGATGAATAAGTTGACGAATCTCAAACATGCCTGCCGGGTCAAGCCCGTTGGTAGGCTCATCCAAAAGTACAAGTTCTGGATCTGTGAGAAGCGCTGCCGCAATGCCCAGGCGCTGCTTCATACCAAGTGAGTATTTGCGATAAGCCATTTTCGCTTGCACATGCAGTTCGACAAGTTCCAGCACTTCATCGATGCGGCGCTCGTTCGCTTTACCTGAGACCATACCGGAGGCAGTGCTGATCACTCGCAGATTATCTACGCCTGAAAGATAAGGATAGAACACGGGAGTTTCTACAATTGCCCCAATGCGTGGAAGAATGGAAGACATCCGCTGAGCAGTATCCATACCAAAGATAACCGCCCGTCCGGCAGTTGGACGAATAAGACCAAGTAGCATACGAATAGTGGTGGTTTTGCCCGAACCATTGGGACCGAGAAAGCCAAAGACATCGCCTCGCATGACCTGGAGATGCAGGTCATTAACAGCGATCAGTTTGCCGAAAGCTTTAGTAAGCCTGCTTGTGCTGATGATGGCACCTGATTGAAACGGGGCCTCGATGTCTTCTTGCAACATGTGCTGCCTTTCAATATATTCTTTTATTTTTGCTCAATACTCTTTGGATGCCAGGCATTTACCAATTATGGCATGCTTTGGATGCGAAGGCAACTACTGTATACCTCGACAGTCCCAGAGTTGTATGCTAGAATTCTGTTAGGTGGTACTCATAGTCAGTGAGTTATCTGGGTCCCCAACAAGGCTCTAAGGAATGTAGCGTGAAAGCAGTACTGAATGGCCCACAAGGAAGAACGGTTCTGGAATCTACTGTCTTAACAATAGGTAGCAGTCCGGATAATTCGCTCGTAATCGATACTATCAAAGTCTCAGCTCATCATGCCGAGATTCGTCCTGAGGAGCAAGGCTTCAGTATTGTTGATCTGGGAAGCATCCATGGCACATATGTGAATGGAGAACGCCTCGACTTCAACACACCACGTATGCTCAGTCGTGGTAACTCGGTAACTATTGGGGATATGGTGTTCACTTATGATATAGAAGATGTCCAGCAAAATGATGCAACTTTACCAGCAAACCTCGACCTGGTCGGTAGCTCCGCCACGCCCGCCTCTGGTGTGGAATCGCCCCTTTCTCATGGTGCTTATGGAGCTAGAGTCACGGAGATATCTTCGGAGGACCAGTATCCGAAAGAATCTGATCCGCAGTACACATTTCCCCAGCAATATGTGCCACCCGGGGAGCAGCAGCCTTACTATCCGGGAACGATTCCCCCTGGCTCTATTGGACCGGTACCTGGGTATATTCCTATTGCGCCGGTACGACGCAGGAATCGCCGATTTATCTGGATTGGGCTGGGAGTGCTCGTTGTTATAGTCTTAGCCGTGGTTGGCTACATTTATTTCATTCGTTCCACACCTGAGAAAACGCTCGATACCTATTGCAATGCTCTCCTGGGGCAAGATTATCTGACGGCCTATAACCAACTCTCGGTTTCTTTGCAGCGGAATGAGACAGAATCCGGGTTTGCTCAAATGTTAGAGGCCCAGGGTAAAATTACCTCCTGCTCCCGTGGCTCTGCCAGTATAAGTGGCGCAACAGCTTTAGTGAATCTTTTTTTTGCCTCTAGTTCTGGCCAAAACTCTAATAGTCCGGTTACCTTGATCCAGGATAGTGGAAATACCTGGAGGATAAGTGTACCGTTTCCACCGGTAATTACACTCACTACCTACTGCCATGCCTTGAAAAACAAGGATTATCAGATCGCCTACGATCAGCTCTCAAACTCACTCAGAAGTCAGGTGAGTGAATCTGCCTACGAAACGAATGAAAGTCAGGGTGATAGAAGCGTTGGTGGCATCTCCAATTGTACTGTTAGTAATATGAACGAGGGTGATTCGTCAGCTACAGGTACGATTACCTTCCTTGCTGGTAATGGTCAGACAGGGGTTGATCATTACACGTTAACAAATGATAGTGGAATCTGGAAAATTAGCGGTGTACAGTAGTGTAAAGGAGTTAAATGTGGAAGCCGCTCTAATTAGTTCTTATGGACGCACGACACTCGGGTCGTCAAATCTGACGATCGGACGCGCTCCCGATAACCAGTTAGTAATAAGTGACCCTCAGGCCTCTTCCCATCATGCCCAGATTCTTCCTGATGGGCAAGGGTACTTACTCACTGATATCGGCAGCACCAATGGCACCTTTGTCAATGAACAACGACTCTTTCCCCATTCACCTCGCTTACTCGTTTCTGGCGATGTGATCCGTATAGGCAATACAAATTATACCTACGAAGTAAGCGGCGTCCCCCAGTTTGGTCAAACCGTTGCAGACAATCCGGCATATCAGCCGACCATAGCGGTAACGCCTCCATCTTTCCAAGATTATAACCAGGTTCCACAGCAGAATTATCCGCAACAAGGACAGGGATATCCCCAGCCGGCCTACTCCCAGCAGAGTTACCCGCAACCATCTTATCCACAACAGGGATATCCCCAGCAGCCATATGCGGCCCCATCAGACCAGGTTGGGCTCCCCAACTACACAGCCGCTCCTGCACAGCCTCAAAGAAAGAGTCGCCTTGGCCTCTGGATTGGGTTGATAGTGATAGTGCTTCTCGTTGCTGGTGGGGTAGGTGGCTACGTATACCTGAATCGCTCAACGCCAACTAAGACCCTACAGGATTTGTGTAGTGCGTTCAAGAATAACGATCCACAAGGAGCTTTTAACCAACTGTCGACTCGTGCACAAAGCCAAACAACTGAAACAAGAGTTGCCCAGGGAATACAACAATTCAATAATCCTCTCCTGGGTGGTATTAAAGATTGCACTGTGAGTAATGTACAGGAGAATGGTTCAACAGCCTCGGGCACTATTACCTTTACTTTTAATAAGGTGAATACGCCAGTGAATCTTGACAACAAATTGGTCAACGAGAATGGCACCTGGAAGGTTGATACCGGGACCGTACCCCGGTGAGGTAATGGGTCCCTACGCCCTTTCACGTGACCCCTTAGCTCAACAAAAAATAACGCACACCCGATAGCGTGTGGCAAACAAGACGAGCGGAGAGAGTTGATTCTCTCCGCTCGTCATTCTTTACTCATTGGTATCTTGACCCCCAACTCTTTCGCGCATTCGATTGCCACTTCGTAGCCGGCATCAACATGCCTCATCACACCTGTACCAGGATCATTCGTTAGCACCCTTGATAGTCGCTCGGCTGCTTCCGGGGTGCCGTCGGCCACAATCACCTGGCCGGCATGTATCGAGTAGCCAATGCCTACGCCGCCGCCGTGGTGCACGGAAACCCAGGTCGCGCCGGAAGCCGTGTTGAGCAGCGCATTAAGAATGGGCCAGTCGGCGATAGCATCACTGCCATCCCTCATTGCCTCTGTCTCGCGATAGGGTGAAGCTACCGAGCCGCTATCAAGGTGATCGCGCCCGATAACGATGGGAGCTTTGATAATACCCCTGGCAACCAGGTCGTTGAAAGCGAGGCCGGCCTTGTCGCGTTCACCATAACCCAACCAGCAGATGCGGGCAGGTAGCCCCTGAAAGTGAATCTTTTGTCTTGCCATGGTGATCCAACGTTTGAGCCCCTCATTTTCAGGAAAGAGTTCGAGGATCGCCTCATCGGTACGGTAAATGTCTTCCGGATCACCGGAGAGGGCTACCCAGCGAAATGGACCCTTGCCACGGCAGAAAAGTGGACGAATATAAGCTGGAACAAAACCGGGGAAGTCCATGGCGTGCGTCTCGCCAGCCGCTAATGCCTGTCCACGCAGGTTATTGCCATAGTCGAAAACTATCGCACCCATCTTTTGCAAGTCCAGCATGGCGTGGACATGTATCACCATCGACTCCATCGATCGTTTGATATAGGCTTGCGGGTCGCGCTTTCGCAGTTCATCGGCCTCTTCCAGTGAGAGACCAGCGGGGATGTAGCCATTGAGTGCATCATGAGCTGAAGTCTGATCGGTCACCAGGTCCGGTACGATGCCCCGCCGTACCATTTCGGGATATACCTGGGCGGCATTGCCGATCAACCCGATGGAGAGTGGCTGACCCTGGTTGACAGCCTCTCGTACTTGATTCAACGCTTCATCGAGTGTGCTTGCCATCTCGTCACAATAGCCGGTCTCTAATCGACGCTGTATATGGTGCGCGTCTGCCTCGACTGCCAGGCAGACCCCTTCGTTCATTGTAATCGCCAGCGGTTGAGCGCCACCCATGCCGCCCAACCCGGCAGTGAGGATGAACTTGCCTCTAAGTGAACCGCCAAAGTGCTCGCGAGCTGCTTCAGCGAACGTTTCATAGGTGCCCTGTACTATGCCCTGCGAACCAATATAGATCCATGATCCGGCGGTCATCTGGCCGTACATCGTCAGGCCGAGCGCCTCTAACCGTCGAAACTCATCCCAGTTGGCCCAGTGCGGCACCAGGTTTGAGTTGGCAATCAACACTCGTGGTGCGTCTGGATGTGTGCGAAAAATACCAACAGGTTTACCTGATTGCACAAGTAAGGTCTCATTGTTTTCGAGGCTTTGTAGCGAACGCACAATCGCATCGAAGGCGGCCCAGGTACGTGCTGCCCGCCCCGAACCTCCATAGACTACAAGGTCATTCGGGCGCTCAGCTACATCTGGGTCGAGATTATTCATAATCATACGCATAGCAGCTTCTTGCGGCCAACCTTTGCATGAAAGTGTTGTTCCTCGAGGCGCACGAACTATACGCGGCCCTGGCTCTGGCGTCGTTGCAGTAGAGGTGTCATCAATATGGGGCATAGCTTCATTGCTCCTTTTCTCCTGGTATGGTGAATAACTCTTTTATTCGATTGAGTCTATCACATTGTGGGAGTGATGGAGATGAAACCATAGACAATCTGTACCTTGACGTATGTTGCTTTCTCCTCTATCCTCGCTTTTGTGCGTAATAGTAATGGAGGCTTTGTTATGGACCTACAATCCCTTGTAACAGGTGTAGAAGCATACACTCGTCAACGCCTGTCACAATATATCGAAGAGCTGCGAGAACTCTGCGCGATTGACTCAGATAGCTATCATAAGTCAGGATTGGACGAGATGGCTCTCTTCCTGGCAGCACGTATTCGTGGTTCAGGAATGCAGGTAACGATCATCGAGCGTCAAACCTGGGGAAATGATCTCTACGGCGTGTTATCTGGAAATGGTGGTCGCAATGTCCTACTACTAGGCCACATGGATACCGTCTATCCTGTTGGTACTGCCGCTGCTCGCCCTCTACAGGTTCAGGGCGACATTATTTATGGCCCCGGCGTTTCGGATATGAAAGGATGTATCCTTTCTGCTATCTATGCTATTGAAGCGCTATCTGCTATGAACTATAGATCATTTGGCGAGATCCGTTTTCTCTGTGTCTCTGATGAGGAGATCAATACGCGTCATTGCCAGGATATCATGCAAAATGCATGCGAAAATGCCCAGGGAGCATTGGTTTTAGAGGCAGCACGCTCAAATGGGGATATTGTAAGTGCTCGCAAGGGGCATACCTGGTACATGCTTACTGCCCATGGTCGTTCCGCTCATGCGGGTGTTGAACCGGAAAAGGGACGCAATGCCGTTGTTGAAATAGCCCACCAGGTATTGCAATTTCAGGACCTGAATGGCTGGTGTGAAGGGATCACCATCAATCCGGGCGTTTTCTCTGGTGGCACCCTTCCCAATGTTGTGCCTGATCTCGCGCAGGCGCAATTTGATCTACGTTTCTTACATGATGACGATAGGATTGCCACGGAAAAACGTTTCCACGAGCTGATCATGCAGAAGCGTATACCCGATGTGGAATTGACATTAGAACGCGCGCCAGATATCAAAGCACCTATGATGAAGACACCAGAAAGCCTGAAATTAGCGCATCAGGCACAGCGCATTGCCAACTTGCTCGGCTTTTCAGTAAATCATGTGCTGACAGGTGGAGCTTCAGATGCAAGTTATGCCACCGGCTATGGAGTTCCAGCACTTGATGGACTCGGACCCATCGGCGGTCGTGACCATAGCCCGGAAGAGTACCTTGTGCTCAGCAGCGTTGCTCCTCGCACAGCTCTGCTAGCCGGGCTAATAGCCTCCATTGGAAACACAGAGTATCCTGGCGCCTGAACAGTCTGGCCTCTATGCTCTACATCGCTTCACTCGGCTGAATGAACATGCAAAAATTGATGAAATGCAGCCAAGACTTATGTTGCTGCCTTGTCCATGAATATCGTCTATGCTATAATCTGTGAAGAAAGTGTAACTTTCGGTGCGTGTAACTCTTCAGGTCTTCTCGCCGCCGTAGGCTGTGAGGAGTCAAGCAGAGAGAAGACCTGAAGAGTTACCAGTGCGTATTATGCGGATCAACTGGTAATAATCTCTCTTTTGTATAAGTCCTATGCAGAGGAAGTTTCAATACAAGGTATATTACAATACAATTCAAGCTCCTTGCTCCACACTCATTGAAGTAGCTAGCTGAACAGCGTATTGAGTTTTGGATGCTCAGGAAAGGATTACTGTATGATTGATCCAGATAGTGAGTTGGAACCGCGATACCAATCAATCATAACTACGCCTGACTGGTATCAGACAAATATTCCCTGCCAGGTTGGGTGTCCAGCCCATACCGATGTTTCTACCTATATTGGTTTGATCTCTCAAGCGCGCTTCGACGAGGCGTATCTGCTGAACCGTAATTGCAACATCGTGCCTGGCGTGCTTGGTCGTACTTGCGCTCGTCCCTGCGAGCCGGTTTGTCGTCGCAATAAAGTTGACGGTAAGCCCATTGCTATTTGCTGGTTGAAACGTGCCGCTGCCGATCACCGCGAATATCGCCATCATGCAGCGCGACCACCAGTCACCAAGGACAAGAAGGTAGCTGTCATTGGCGCTGGATCCGCGGGCTTAGCCTGTGCCCGTGACCTGCGTGAGATGGGCTATCCGGTTACGATTTATGAATCTGACCCCGTTGGTGGCGGAGTCATGGTCAACGGTATCCCCATCTGGCGTTTACCACGTACCGTTACTTATGAAGAGTGCAACGAATACATGGATGATCTTGGCGTCGAGGCGCGTTACAATACACGGGTTGGGCGCGATATAATGTTGACCGATCTGCTCAAGAGCTACGATGCCGTATATCTTGCCGCTGGCTGCTACATATCTAATCCAATGACGGGGCCTGATAACAAGATCATTCCCGGCGTGAACCTTAAGGGTGTTGAGGATGGCATAAAGTTGTTGGCGAAAACCAACTTTGGTGAGCCTGCTTATATTGGCAAAAGGGTTATTGTGCTAGGTGGTGGTTTCACTGCTATGGACTGTTGCCGTACCTCAGTGCGTTTTGGCGCTGAGAAGGTATACGTGCTGTATCGGCGCTCAAAGGAAGAGATGGGGTCCGACGAATACGAAGTCGATGAAGCGACGATAGAGCACGTTGAGTTCCAATATCTTGTCACTCAGGTTGAGGTCTTGAGTAATGATGGCATTCATGTTAGCGGACTCAAGCTCATTCGCAATAAGCTCGGGGATCCCGATGCGAGCGGTCGACGCCGGCCTATACCCATACCGGGCACCGAATTTGTGATTGAAGCCGATACTGTTATCGCGGCTTTTGGTCAGTATAGCGATTCTTCCTGGTTGCAGGCTGACGAACTGAAATTTGAGGTGAACAAACGCACCGGCGTTCCCCTGGTCGATCGCGAGACTTGGATGACTAGTTACCCTGGCCTCTTCGCAGGCGGTGACTATACCGAGGGTTCACGTAACCTGATTTCAGCCATTGGCGATGGACGTGATGCCGCCGCAGCGATCAACCGTTACCTTGGAGGCGTAGACAAGCCTGCTGAGCCTGCGGAAGAGATAGAATTGCCAGACTATAGGCGTGGTATGGTTGATGACTACGAATCCATACCATTCGAGTTTATTCCTGCCTTGCCGCTCAAGCAGCGCTATAGCAACACCCGTGAGACGGAAACAGGATATACTCCTGAAGAAGCTGTGGAGCAGGCACGACGCTGTCTGCAATGTCAGTTGAATATTATGATTGACCCCTCAATCTGTATTCTCTGTTCAGGTTGCGTAGACATTTGTCCTTACGACTGCATCAGCATGGAGGGCCTCTCTCGCGTGGTCAAGGGCGATCCTATGCACGTGGGTACAGAAACCTGGCGGGGTGGTGCTGATATGATTATCGACGAAGAGAAGTGTATCCGTTGCGGCCTGTGCATTGTGCGTTGTCCCACGGACGCCATCTCGATGGTGCAATTCGAGGTAGCCAGCCCCAATGATCGCTGGACGGTCTCGAAGATCCCTATGCTGGATGTAAGGTAACAAGTCGAGCCAATTAGACCCTCTAGCTTGGCGCCCCTACAAGGTGGTTGTAGGGGCGCATTTTTGCACCTATCTTCGTAATTTTTGGCGCATAAACTCGAGTACTTGGCGGTCGATACGCGCGTCCTCAAACCAGCGCTCTTCCAGGTTTTCACGTCCGCTAAATTTACGAAATGCGTCGCGTGTTCTCTCCTCATACGCGCCATTGATACTGCCCCGGAAGTCACCGCTTGCGGTCAACATCTCTTGTAATTCTGTTGCCAGCGCCTGGTCAATTACCATGATATCTCCCGGCTCGGATGGGGATAAATAGAGTTTATGCAGTTGCAGGAGGCGCCGTAGTTCATCGATAGGTTCCGGATGGTCATCCACTCGTAAATCGATGAAGCGGTCATTGAATCCGCTGTATCCCTGACCTTCGCGCACAACTAGCAGCGCTGCCGATTGTTGTCCCCGGCTATCTCCACCTGCCGCCTGGCCTGCTGCAAGCGCCGCGACCAGGCGATCAGCAAGGTGTCCTGCTGTCTCTTCAAAAGTGCCTGCCATCGCGAACACAGTTTCCTCCCCTACCAGGATATTACCCTGACAGGTATAATCCTCCCCAACGTGACCTCCGGCCCAGGGATAGCACTCCTCACCTGTATAGGTAGCAGGGGCGCCGTTGATACCAACAATACCTACCTGGCGTAAGGCACGTCCATCATCGTCACGAGTGAGTTGCGCCAATACCTCGCTGGCCGTTAAGCCGCTTGCCAGGAGTTCCAGTCCGCGTGGTCCGTACGATGTATTTGCCCAGGATTGTGTTGCAATTGCGCCAATACCAGCCTTGGCCCAGGGTACGACGGCCCCTACTGCTAGAAATTTGGACTGAACCGCAATCCCTAACTCCCCCGTCCGGTTATCACGAGCGACAATAGAGAATGTCATAGGATTCGCCTCCCGCTTATCATTGCTTGGTAGGGCTATTATAGCACGCCAGGAGTACGCAAAGTATGTCCAGGGCTGTTGCAAGATCGGGAATACCACGCGTGCTTGTAGGAGTGCAGAGGGCGACAGCCCTTTGCCAGAGCGCGAGGTGTCCTCGCTTCATCCTTCCTTCCCGCCGCCGCAGGCGGCAAAAATAGGAGTGCAGAGGGCGACAGCCCTTTGTCGGAGCGCGAGGTGTCCTCGCTTCATCCTTCCTTCTCGCCGCCGCAGGCGGCAAAAAGGGAGTTTGCAACAGCCCTGAAAGTATGTGTCCTAAAGCACTTGACTTTTAACTTTCTTTCTATCAAAATTGAAGGAAGCCTTCGTTGTTTCTATTTTAATATGTACTTATCGCACGATCTACAATTTGAGAGATTTATGTTCCATGGAACGTATATCTTTCAAGACGAAGGCGAGTGCGCCACCGAATCTGGTATGTCCCAATACCTCGGGCCCATACATATTCATCTCTCAGGATGCTGCACGCTGGAGGGTGGCCAGCGGTCATATTTCGGTAATGGGGCATGCCCAGGCCTGTAAGGAGCAATCATGGTGCGACAGAACTGGTCTGATGAAGACCTGGCGCAAAGGTTGCAACAGCGAGACCTAGAGGCCTTGGAGGCACTAATCTCTCGGTACTCGCGTGAAGCGTATTATTTTATTCGTTTGGTACTGGATGGTATAGGGGTTTCGCAGGATGCCGAAGAGTGCGTAAATGATCTCTTCGTAGCTATCTGGCAAGAGATCGACACCTTCGATCCCGAACGAGGGACGCTTCGCACATGGCTAACAATGCGAGCGAAATACATCGCCCTCGATCGACGTCGCCAATTGTGCCGGCGTCAAACCCATAACTTGCAATCGGCGGATGAGAACCGCCAATGGACTGCATCGGACGGGGGTGGGGGCGGGAGGGGAATTTCAGGGTGGGGAGGGCACGAACATGAGAACCGTGTCACTCTTCCTCCACATCCTGAGTCCAGCATGGAGTCCCTATTGGAACAGAGTGAAAGGCGCGAAGAATTGCGCCTGGCCTTGGCGACGTTGCCTGAGCTTGACCGCTATCTGATCTATCAACGTTATTTTAAGTTTGCCAGTACTGAGGAATTGGCAGCCAAGACAGGACTCACTCGTCACGCTGTCGATACGCGGCTCTGGCGCGCGCGGAAAAGCTTACGTGAGGCGCTCAAGGAGCATTCACATGAGTATGAGCGAATTTGATAGATGGCTAAATAGCAAGGGAGATGAAATTTACTCTCCCTCTTCCCACGAGCGGGAGGTTCCCCCCGATTTCGGTGAGGAGGACCTTGCCTTTGCGGAAGAACTGAATTCCCTTTTTTCTCCCGAGGGAGAGGAATTGCCCCCATACTTTGTGCAAACGCTGCTAGCGCCCGAAGATCCACGCTTCTACCCTCTTGAAGCTAGTTTTGAGCGTAAAATGAGTGAACGTGTCCTTCGCCATCTCAAATTGCGCCGCCGGCTGTTTCATACTCCACGTTCGGTTGTGGGTGGATTTATTACCGGCATGAACGGCATATATGCTCGTCGCTCGCTGCTGGCCTCGGTTGCTGCTTTAATGCTCATTATGCTCTTTACCGTAGCTTTTACTGCTCCCTCATTTGCTTCAGGGATGGAAATCTTGCTTCATGGTTCTCATGGCGGTGTGTTACAAGTGCATCGCTATCCGAAAGTTTTAAGCACGCCTAAGCACAATACCTTGAAAAAAGATGGACCCGAGGTAGTGACCTTATTAGCAGCACAACAAGAGTTGCATTTCAAAATATACTGGCCACTATCATTACCTGATAACTATTCTCTGGATGCTATTTATCTCTACCAGGCAGCGGATCAGGCGTGGGCTAATGGTCCTTTTATAGAGCTGGTCTATGGTCTCACTGGGGTTAAATCAAAAGGTACAGGTCAGATTGTAATACGCGAATTTTTACCGAGTGAAGATGTACTTCAAGTGGTGCAAGATAGAGCGGTCCATCCCATACAAGTCGGCCAGGATGGTCAACCAAGGGCTATTTATGTCGATGGCCAGTGGGTTCCCCGTGGCAAATTCTTGCAGGAAAATGAATGGGTGTATGGTGGACGCAGCGAGCTGATTTATCAGCAGGATAGCGTTATTCTCTGGATTGCAGGCGATCAGCGCGATGGTATTGACGCGCACGCTTTGTGGAATATCGCTCAGTCACTTCATCCGCTTCCTTTCAATCGCCTGATGCTCTTCGGTGGTGAGAAGGCATACGTTACACGTGTTCCCCTCGGTGCTGAGCGCGACGCTTTCGCAACTGATGTCCTGGCGATTTACGCGGATGATGGCTCAGAGGACGTGTACTTCATTAGTGAAAGCTCTTACCAATCGGCAAAACCTGTGCTAAAGCTTGTAACACACGATCATTAACTCGTGGATGCGCTAACGACGCGATTGCCGCTCCACCGGTGGGCCGCGCGGCGCTCCCTATCTTACTTGCCCTCTGGCATGGACAATGTCATTCCCCAACCAAATCAAAATCTGAAACCTACCCATTCTTGCTAGCTTGCTGGACAGCATCTTAGCCAATCTGGTATGCTTAATATGTATAGAGAGTAAGAGTGATTTAAAGAGCCTATTCACCAGCTTTTTTGATCGGCCTCGTTCCAGCAACGGTGCTGGACAAATTAGCCGTCAAGCCTCAAAGGAGAGGATACTATGAAGCAACATGTCTTTAAAGAGAGAACAGCGAAACCTCATGGTTTGCCGCATCTCCGGATTCTTCGGCAACGTAAAGGGCTAAGCATTGGACAACTTGCGGAAATGACCGGTATCCGCCGCGATACTATTGCGCACTTCGAAAGTGGACGCGAAGATCCCCAACCCTATCATTTGCGACTGTTGGCGCGTGTTTTGGAAATTCCTCAAGATGCTTTGGTCTCATAATAGACAATGCCACGCGTGCAACAGGTCTTGACATTTCTCTTCTTTTTCCTTATAATTTAATTAATCGGTAAGTCAATTAAATAACCTGTCCGATGTGAAATGACGACTGGAAAGTGGATTGGTGAGTATGGCGAGAACGCCCAAAGTTGTGGAAGATCGACGTGACCAAATTATCGATGCGGCAATGCGTATATTTGCCCAGAAAGGATTTATCAAGGCAACGAACAAAGATATCGCTCGTGAAGCCGGCATTACGCCAGGATTGATCTATTACTACTTCGAGAGCAAGGAGGCCTTATTAAAGGCAATTATTGAGACACGTTCACCTGCACAATTGATGACTACTTTGCCTCCACAGGCGTTTGAATTGCCGCCTGAGAGCTTCCTACGCTTGATGATACTGCGTGCGCTAAGCATCGTTGAGAGTGAGAATTTTATTAATTTGATACGCATGCTCATTCCTGAAATAGTACACAACCCAGAGATGGCACCAATCACTGTCTCCATTTTCCCGCGAGTGTTAGGGTTTCTAGGAACGTACTTTGAGGCACAGATGGAAAAAGGAGCATTGCGACAAATAGATGGTGTACTCATTGCTCAGATCACGATAGGCGCTGTCATCGGTTTTGTACTTCGCCGTCAAATTGTGCGCGATCCAGTTGCATTAGAGTATACACATCAACAGATTGCTGAGATTGTTACCGAGACAGTACTTCAGGGCATTTTACCAAGGTAATATTTTTTCTAAATATTTTAATTGGTTGATTAGTTAAAATCTCAGTCGTCTTTTAATTGAGGAGATACGACCATGCAAAATCATTTCGCTACACAAACAGACAAGCCCGAGCAGTCTGAAGAGACAACCTGTTGTATTGTAGGTAGTGGACCAGCAGGAGCGGTGCTTGCCCTGCTTCTCGCCCGCAAAGGCATCCCGGTAATGCTGCTCGAAGAACATATGGACTTCGACCGCGATTTTCGTGGCGATACTATCCATCCATCGGTCATGCAGATCATGGATGAGATAGGGCTTGCCGATCGCTTGCTTCAACTTGATCATACCAAAGCCGATGTGCTGCCCCTGCAAACGGCTAAAGGGATGGTCACGTTCGCCGACTTTCGGCGTTTGAAAACCCGCTTTCCCTATATTACCCTGATTCCCCAGGCAGACTTCCTCGAGTTTATTACTGAAGAGGCAAAACGCTATCCGAACTTTCGCCTGGTGATGGGAGCGAGAGTCGAGAAGTTGATTGAAGAGGATGGTTATGTTCATGGCGTGCATTATCGTGGACAGGATGGCTGGCACGCGGTGCGGGCAGCGCTGACGGTTGGCGCGGATGGTCGTTTTTCACGCATGCGCAAGCTGGCAGGATTTGAGCCAATCAAGACTGCGCCGCCTATGGATGTACTCTGGTTTCGCCTGCCGCGCAAGCCGGAAGATCCAAAAGAATCCGGCGGTCGTCTTGGTAGTGGACATATCCTGGTTATGCTCTATCGTGGTGATCAGTGGCAAATGGGCTACGTCATACCCAAGGGTGGCTACCAGGAGATCCATGCTGCTGGTCTTGAGAAGCTCCGGCAGGCTCTCGCAGAGTTGCTGCCGGAGTTTGCTGATCGAATGGAGTACATCGAGGAGTGGAAGCAAATCTCGGTACTCTCAGTCGAGTCGAGCCGCCTGCGCCGCTGGTATCGCCCTGGCTTACTGTTAATAGGGGATGCGGCGCATGTCATGTCGCCCGTCGGTGGTGTTGGCATCAACTATGCTATCCAAGATGCTACGGTGGCGGCGAATGTGCTGAGCGACGATCTCAAGCTTGGCAAGGTGCCACTGCACGACCTTGCCGAAGTACAACGTAAAAGAGAATGGCCAACACGCATTATCCAGGGGTTCCAGAATCTCCTGCAGAAGCAGGTGCTCACGAAAGTACTCAAATCGGATGAGCCGTTGACGATCTCACCAACTCTACTTTTCCTTATACGCCTGCCTGTAGTACGTGATCTCCCTGCGAAGTTTATCGGCTTTGGGCCCTGGCCTGCCCATGTCAAAGAATAAGCGGAAAAAGAGTTCTCTAGCGTGGCGTTGGTTCATCTGGCTACGCCGAAACTGTGCTCACCTGCTTCTCAAAATTCTTAAAGAATTGGTCGAGAGCAACCTTTATCGCGCCTTTGAGAAGCATGTCGGGGGTAGCTGCAATCTTCCCCTCCATTTCAGCATGGGCATTATAATTAAGATTGGTGCCGTCGGCATCATCGGTCAAATCTATCGTGCAGACGGCTTTAATCGAACCAAGTGAGCTGGATGGCTCGGCGATCAACACGACATGTGTAAGTGCAACAACATCGACTGTCTGTAGAAACACATTGTAGGGACCTTTCAGCCCAGGAATGCTCGGCGAAATGGACAGCTTAAGCTGGCGGCCCGTCGGAAAATCTACATATTCAGCACTATCACAACCAGGAACACTGTTCTTGAGGATCTCGGGGTTCAGCAATGCATTGAATACCTGTGGTCGAGGTGCTTTCACCCTCTGGCTACCTGAAACTTCCATATTCGTACTTTAAACCTCTTTAACTACTTTTCCCTCAGATACCATAGCATCCGCCTCACTTCAACAATGGGATGGATTTTGTAGGTATTTGAGGAAGCACAATCCCTTGTTTAGTCGAAAACTTGCCTGTTAAAGCAAAAGCTCTACAGGTTGCATTATAGTCTATTGGTATAGATGACTCAATATGACAGGCAAGAAATACTAATTTGTTCATATTAACAGGTATATCCCTATGCCTGCCAAACAATAATAGTGCTGTCAGCCGAACCCGAAGCCAGGCCCATTGGCCCCCATGCTAGCGACGTGACAGCACCTCCATGCCTGCCATAGATAGTTCTTGCACTGCTGTTCACATCCCAGATATTAACACTGCCATCGGAGCACGCTGTGGCCAGAAGCTCTCTACCGGTTGGGTCCCATGCCACACCATTCACGGCATCGCTGTGTAGCAATCGACGCTCGAGACGCCATGTCGTCACATCCCATACTTTAGCAGTAGTATCTGCACTTCCTGATGCCAGTATGGAGCTATCGGGCGACCATGCAAGGGACAGTATGGCTGACGTATGCAAGGGATGTATCGTGATTCTACGCGGGATCTCCAACAGGTGAGCGACTGCTACCCTTCCATTATCCAATGCCACTGCCAGATACCTCCCATCAGGAGAGAACGCAAGTGCATGAATGACTGACCTGAACGAGCTTCTCGTGCTGGCGTTTGTGCTCAATAAAAGTTCATACTCTCCATCACCAAGCGTGCCGACCACAAGCCTGTTCCCATTAGCACTCCAGGTAATAGAGCTGACGGGAGCGCCAAGGTTCTCAAAGTCATGCTGCCTATTTCCCTGGGTATCCCATACCTGCACCGTTTGATCTTCGCCCCCAGAAGCCAGTACGGC
>WNFI01150244.1_pt1 | contig 40389 bp, 37 predicted proteins | sample 5400471 | NCBI WGS metagenome assembly WNFI01 (sample SAMN13153348, study PRJNA577476) | soil metagenome | isolation source: 100 cm saprolite on Douglas fir-dominated hillslope | place: USA:California | collected 2013-09-17 | reverse complement strand
CGAGGCGTCCCGCCACGAGGAGGAGAAGCAGGCGCTGATGGAGGAGCGGCAGATCGTGCTCGATTACATGCACACCATGGTGGACGCCGTCGGCGAGCGGCTGCCCCGCGAGGAACTGTTCCAGCGCATCGTGCACGCGGCGATCCTGAGCACCGGTGCGCTGAGCGCCTGCATTTTCGAGAAGGGGAGCGACAACCTGATGCGCGGCGTGGCGGTCGAGGGCCTGTTCCCGCCGCACCGGCCGATCCCCGACGTCCAGCGGATGAAGCTCGGCTCGCGCGCCAAGTTCATCGAGCAGGTGCTGAAGTCGGAGTCCTTTCCCGTCGGCGAGGGCATCGTCGGCCGGGTGGCGGCCACCGGCCGGGGCGAGCTGGTCGCGCGGGCCGCGGACGACCCGCGCATCGTGAAGCACGACGACCTCGCGCTGGTGGTGCGCTCCGTCATCGCGGCGCCCATCACGGTGCGGAAGCGGCTGATCGGCGTGCTGTGCGTGTGCAACGCGGCCGACGGCCTGCCGTTCAGCGCGACGGACTACTCGCTGGTGGCGGCGCTGGCCGAGCAGGCCGGCCTCGCGGTGCACAATGCGGATTTCCTCTCGCTGCAGGTGGAGAAGCAGCGGCTCGACCTCGACCTCGCCCTGGCCAGCGACGTGCAGCTGATGCTGCTGCCGCAGGCGATGCCGACGGTGCCCGGGCTGGACATCGACGCGCGCTACCTCGCGGCGCAGAAGGTCAGTGGCGACCTCTACGACGTGTTCAAGCTCGGCTACGACCGGGTCGGCCTGGCGGTGGCGGATGTGTCGGGCAAGGGCATGTCGGCCTCGCTGCTCATGGCCATCTGCCGGACAACGCTGCGGCAGATCGCGCCGTTGCACACCTCGCCCGCGCGGGTGCTGGCCGAATTGAACCGTTCCCTGGCCGGTGACATGCGCGAAGGCATGTATATCACCATGACCTACGCCGTGGTGGACGCGGGCCGGGGCCAGGTGACCATGGCCCGGGCCGGCCACGAGCTGGCGCTGTTCTCGCGCCGCGACCCCGCGACCGGGGCGTTTGTGAGCGAATTCGTCGGCGCGGAGGGGATGCCGGTGGGCCTGGTGGACGCGGAGATGTTCGAGTCGGTGATTGCGGACAAGACGCTGGATTTTGCCGCCGGCTCGACCCTCGTGCTCTACACGGACGGCCTGACGGAGGCGCCGAATGCGGACGAAAAGGAGTTCGGCGGGGCGCGCCTGGCCGACGCCCTGCGCGATGCCCACAGCGGCAGCGCCCGGCAGATCAACGACGCCATCCTGCAGGCGGTGGAGCGGTTTTCCGGCCCGGTCGGCCTGCGGGACGACTATACGCTGCTGACGGTCAAGCGGACCTAAGAAGCAGGGCGTTGTAGCGGCGGTCTATGACCGCCCCTGCAGATTTTTCCACAGACATAAATCCCATTTGCCTTCAACTGGGGCCCGACCTATCCGTATCCCCGCATGTCCGTCGCCGCCAAGCCAGCTCCCGCCCCTCCCGCCCCCGGCCCGTTGCCCGATGCCTCCGGGCATTTTGGCCGTTATGGCGGCGTGTTCGTGCCGGAGACACTGATGACCGCGCTGGCCGAGCTGACCGCAGCCTACGAGCTGGCGCGCGAGGACCCGGAGTTCCAGAAGGAATTGCGGCACCACCTCAAGGAATTCGCCGGCCGGCCGACCGAGCTGTATTTCGCCGAGCGGCTGACGAAGCACTGTGGCGGGGCGAAAATCTATTTCAAGCGCGAGGACCTCCTGCACACCGGGGCGCACAAGATCAACAACGCCCTCGGCCAGGTCCTGCTCGCGCGGCGCATGGGCAAGAAGCGCATCATCGCGGAGACCGGCGCCGGGCAGCACGGCGTGGCCACCGCGGCGGTTTGCGCGAAGTTCGGCCTCGAGTGCGTCGTCTACATGGGCGCGGTGGACATGGAGCGGCAGGCGCTGAATGTCTTCCGCATGCGCCTGATGGGCGCCAAGGTCGCCAGTGTCGACGCCGGCCAGAAGACGCTCAAGGACGCGGTCAACGAGGCGATGCGCGACTGGGTGACCAATGTCCGCGGCACGCACTACATCCTCGGCTCGGCGCTCGGGGCGCACCCGTATCCGATGATGGTCCGCGATTTCAACCGCGTCATCGGCCAGGAATTGCGCGAGCAGATCATGGCCCGCGAGGGCCGGCTGCCCGATGAGATGATCGCCTGCGTCGGTGGCGGCAGCAACGCCATCGGCTGTTTCTTCGAGTTCCTCGGCGACAAGTCGGTCAGGCTCACGGGCGTCGAGGCGGGCGGGCGCGGCCTCAAGCGCGGTGACCACGCGGCGCGCTTCGAGGGCGGCAAGCTCGGCGTGCTGCAGGGCAGCAAGAGCTACATTCTCCAGAACCCCGACGGGCAGATCGAGCTGACGCATTCCGTGTCGGCCGGCCTCGACTACGCCGCCATCGGCCCCGAGCACGCCTACTACCGCGATGCGGGGCGGATTGACTACACCCACGCCACCGACGACGAGGTGCTCGAGGCGTTTCAGCTTTGCTCGCGGACCGAGGGCATCATCCCCGCGCTCGAGTCGACTCACGCCATTGTCCACGGCCTGAAACGCGCCAAGGCACTGGGGAAGGACAAGATCATCCTCATCAACCTGTCCGGCCGCGGCGACAAGGACGTGCAGCAGGTGCAGAAGCTGCTGGCGCAGCCAAGCGACAAGTAGCAAGTAACAAGTGCCAAGTCACTGGGCCAGGTGACGTTGGGAAACCAGAGAAGCAATCATGGCCGAGCATCCAAAGGATTTGATTAGAAGGACGTTTGAATTCGCTGTGCGTATCAGACGTTTTGCCAATCGATTGCCCAAATCGATTGCGAATTACGAGGACGCAAAACAGCTTGTGAGATCCTCGGGATCAGTTGCCGCCAACTATTTGGAAGCGCAAGAGGGACTGAGCAGAAAAGATTTCTTCTATCGAATCAAAGTCTGCCGCAAGGAAGTGCGAGAATCAGGACTCTGGTTGCGATTGCTGGAGACAGGACCGGAGCCCACCTTGAGTAAAGAAAGGGACGAGCTTGTGACGGAGGGGGGTGAACTGAGGCGCATCTTTTCAACAATTGCCGGCAAAGACGACACGGCCGACTGAGCGGATTGCGCATACCGGGTCTTGCCACTTGTCCCTTGATACTTGTTACTTCTGTTCGATGAACAGCATGACAGGCTACGGCCGCGCCACGGCCAACCTCGGGACGCAGACGCTAACCGTGCAGATCAACTCGGTGAACCGCCGCGGGCTCGACCTGAGCATGGCGCTGCCCGACGAGTGGCAGCCGTTTGAGGCTGCGGTCGGCGATGCCGTGCGGCAGGTTGCCCTGCGGGGCAAGGTGCATGTCGCCGTGGAGGTGGCTGGCAAAGCCTCCGCCAGTCCCGAGTGGGACCAGGCGGCGGTGGCCGCGACGCTCAAGCAGCTGGCCAAACTGGCGAAGGCGCAGGGGCTCAAGTTCGAACCGAACGGCGAATTGTTGTGGCAGATTGCCAGCGCCCAGCGCACTGGCGCCAAGCTGCCCGCGGACGAGGCGTCGGCCGCGATTTTATTGAAGGCCCTCAAGTCCGCGCTTCGCGGACTGGCGGCGATGCGGGCGAAGGAAGGCGAGGCGCTGCTGATAGATTTTCTCGGGCGGCTGGAGAAACTGCACCAGGCGGTGGAGGCGATCGCCCACCGCGCGCCGCAGGTGAGCGGCGTCTACCGCGAGCAGCTCATGCAACGGTTGCGGCAGGCGGGCCTGGAGCTGGATGTCAGCGACGAGGAAATCACCCGCCTGCGCAGCCATCTGGCGCAGTTCAAGGATCTGCTGCGGGCGGAGGGCGAGGTCGGCCGGAAGGCCGAGTTCATTCTGCAGGAGATCGGCCGCGAGATCCACACCATCGGCAGCAAGGCCAACGACCTGGCGATTTCGCAGAAGGTGATCGAGTTCAAGAACGAGCTCGAGCGGGTGCGCGAGCAGATTGCCAACGTCGAGTGAGATCTGCTCACTCGACAAGTAACAAGGGCCAATTTCCAAGTATCAAGAAGCGGATCCCCGTCTTGTTACTTGATACGTGTTACTTTTCACTTGCTGCCGGCGGCGGCTGCTTCAGCGACCAGAGCACGTAGCCGATGACGCCGATGCAGATGGCGGAGTCCGCGACGTTGAACGTCGGGTAGACGTAATGGCCGAAATGCAGGTCGATGAAGTCGATCACGTGGCCATGCACAATCCGGTCCACCAGGTTGCCCACGATGCCGCCGCAGAGCAGGCCGAAAGCCAGCTGCGCGGCCGGTTGCCGGAGCCCGAGCTGCCGGCGCCAGAAGAAAATCGCCAGCAGCGTGGCGCCCGCCAGCAGGGCCAGCAGCAGGCTCATGCCGGTGAACATGCTCCACGCCGCGCCGGTGTTGCCAACATGCACGAGATAGAAAAAATTCGGAAACACCTCGAGGCGGGCCCCCGGGCCGTAGCTGCCGACAGGCAGCCGGTGGGTGATCCAATACTTCGTCAGCTGATCCAGAACAATGACGATGCCGGCCAGCAGCCACAGCCGCCGGTAGGCGAGGAGGCGTTGAATTTTCAATTCTCGATTCTCGATTTTGGACTGGCCGGCCGCGCTGGCCTCAGACGCCGCGGTCTCCGCCTTGGTCTGGCTTGGGGGCTTCAATCGAAAATCTGAAATCTAAAATCGAAAATATCCGTCACTCGTCACCGCCGTCGTCGGCGGACATCTTGCCGCCTTCCTCCTCGGTGCCGTCGCCGAACAGGCCGCCGCGCTCGATGGAACGGTGCGAGTGGCGCTCCACCTGCTTCTTGGCCTCGGCCGAGTAGCGGGTGAACGGCACCGCGAGCAGGCGCTCCTTGGCGATGGGCTTCTGGGTGGACTCGCAAATGCCGTAGGTGCCGGCATGGACGCGCTTGATGGCGGCCTCGATCTCGGACAGGGCCTCCTGCTCGCTCGAGACCAGGCTGAGAGCGAAGTCGCGGTCGAAAGTGTCGGTGCCGGCGTCCGCCATGTGCTGGCCGTAGCCGGAGAGGTCGCCCGAGTCATCCTTGGCCGACTTGAGCAGGGTCTCCTCCGTGTGCTCGCCGAGCTGGGTGAGCACGTGGTGGCGCAGATCGAGCAGCAGGCGGTAGTAGCGGCGGAACTTGTCTGGCACATCGGCCTCGTTCACCATGACCTCGGGCATCTTGCCCCTCTTGGGGTTGAACCCGAGGATGTCGGCCAGGGAGGCGGATTTGACGTAATGCGGCTTGTGGGGCTTTTCCAGCCGGGCCGAAAGATCGTGGTTCTTGATGATGGCGCCGGTCTTGGAATTCCTGCCGGTCTTGCTGGCACTCTCGAGCTGCTTCTCGTGCTTTTTCGCGATCTCCCTGACCTCGTCGAGGCTGAAGGCGATGGCTTTGGCAGGCGTGGCCTTGCGCTCAAGCAGGAGGCGCTTGAGGTCCGCGGCGGTCATGGCCGTCTTGCCCTTGACCGGGACGGGCTTGGTTGCCGCTTTGGGGGCGGGCTTGTGGGCAACAGGTTTGGCCGGGGCCTTCAGGGGCTTCTTGGCCGGTGATTTGGCGGCTGATTTCTTCTTAGCGGGGGACTTTTTCTTCGTGGCCATAAAGTGTGGTTTTAAGAGTTAAGGGCTTCGGTGCACCGAGGGCAAACTTCTCCGTGCGGAGTTACTGACAATTTTGGCACCCAACGCCAGCACCGCGGGCAGCGGACAAAGCCGGCCTCGCGGGCATGGCGGGCGGAGACTTCCACCGTGGCGCCAGGTTTCGACTCCAGAGTGACATGCGACACGATAAAGAGTTCGGGTAGAAATCCATGGTGCTTTTCCAGCACGCTGAAGCTGGTGTCGCCGGCGGGGCCCGTGATCGTGAGAGCCGCGTCCAGCGCCTTGCCAATGGTGCCGGCCTGGCGCAGCGGCTCGAGTTTCTCGTTCACCGCGGTGCGCAGCTTGAGCAGCGCCGCTAGGTCAGCCTCCACTCCGGCATTCCGCCAGTCGGCCGGTGCAACGGGCCAGTCCTGCAGGTGGACGGAATCCTCGCAGTATTCCCGGCCCGTGGTGGCGTAGCTCCAGGCCTCGTCGGCCGTAAAGGTGATGAAAGGGGAGAGGATTTTGACCAGGGAGTTGAAAATGTGGTGGATGACGGTCTGCGACGAGCGGCGGAGCGGATTGGCCGCGCCGAGTGTGTAGAGCCGGTCCTTCAGGATGTCGTGATAGACCGCCGAAAGCGTGACCGAGCTGAACTGGCTGCAGAGCTGGTAGACGCGGTGGAACTCATAGGCGTCGTAGGCCTTGGTGCATTCCTCGATGAGGACGGCGGTCTGGTGCAACGCCCAGCGGTCGAGCACGTCCAGCTTCGCGACCGGCACGGCGTGCTTGGTGGCGTCGAAGTCGAACAGGTTGGAAAGCTGGAAGCGGAGCGTGTTGCGGATCTGCCGATAGGCCTCGTTGACGTGCGACAGGATTTCCTTGGAGATAGGAATGTCGTCGCGGAAGTCCTGCGAGGCGATCCAGAGGCGGATGACGTCGGCGCCGTATTCGGCGATGTAGGCGTCGCTGGTCTGGGGTTTCTCGTAGGTATTGCTCTTGGAGATCTTGTTGCGCTCCTGGTCGACAATGAAGCCGTGGGTGAGCACCGCCTTGTAGGGCGCGGTGCCATAGGCGATGACGCTGGTCCAGAGCGAGGACTGGAACCAGCCGCGGTGCTGGTCGCTGCCTTCGAGGTAGAGGTCGGCCGGCCACGACGTGCCGCCTTGGCCGCGCTTGAGCACGGCGGCGTGCGAGGAGCCGGAGTCGAGCCACACGTCGAGCGTGTCGCGGCCGCAGGTGAGCACGGCGGGCGCGGGCCAGCCAGCGGGCAGTTTCACGCCGTCGAGAATCTGGGCGGGCGTGCTGTCATACCAGAGATTGGTGCCGCGGATCGCGATCTTGTCGGCCACGGCCCGGGCCACGCCGGCGTCGAGCCAGGCCTCCTTGTCAGCGTCGAAGAACGCCGGAATGGGCACGCCCCACGAGCGCTGGCGGCTGATGCACCAGTCGGGACGCGACTCCACGGCGCTGCGGATGCGAGCCTCGCCCCAGGCGGGGATCCAGCCCTTGTTCTGCGCAATCTTTGTGATCTCGCCGATGGCCTTGGCGCGATGACCAGCCTTGTCGAGCGACACAAACCACTGGTCGACGGCGCGGAAGACGATCGGAGTCTTCGAGCGCCAGCAATGCGGGTAGCTGTGCGGGTGCTTTTGTTTGGCGAGCAGGGCGCCAGCAGCGTCGAGTTTCTTCAGCACGCCGATGTTGGCGGGCGAAGTTTTCTTGGCGGCGAGGTCCTCGACGGTCTCGAGGGTCGTCAGGCCGACGAGTTCAGCGGGAATCCGGCCATCATTCAGGTATTTGCCGTCGTCGCCGATGGGGCAGTAGATTTCCAGGCCGTATTTCAAGCCGGTGAGATAATCGTCATAGCCGTGGCCCGGTGCAGTGTGCACGGCGCCGGTGCCGCTGTCGGTCGTGACATAGTCCGCCAGCACGACCGGCGAGGCGCGGTCGATGAAAGGATGGCGGGCCTGAAGCTTCTCCAGCTTGGCGCCCTTGATCGTCAAGCTGACCGAAGGCTGCGGCTCCAGCTTGGCCACGGTGGCGACGGCGCCAAGCAAGGCCTGCGCGACGATGATCCGCTGCGCGCCGATGTCTGCGACCACGTAGTCGACATCAGGATGCAGCGCGATGGCGAGATTGGCGGGGATCGTCCACGGCGTGGTCGTCCAGATGAGGATGTAGAGCGGCTTGTCCGTCGGCAGGCCAAATTCCTTCGCTTCGTCAGCGGGCACGGGGAACTTCACCCAGATGGCGATGGCGGTATGGTCTTTGTATTCAATCTCCGCCTCGGCGAGCGCGGTTTCGAACGGGATGGACCAGTAAACGGGTTTCTTGCTGCGGTAGACGAGGCCCTGTTCGACGAACGCGGCGAAGGTGCGGACGATGTCCGCCTCGAAGGCGGGCGCCTTGGTCTTGTATTCGTTCTTCCAGTCGGCGAGGACGCCGACGCGCTTGAACTGCGCGGTCTGCTTCGCGATCCAGCTCTCGGAGAACTCGTCGCACTTGGCGCGCAGCTGGGCGGTGGTGAGCGTGAGTTTCTTTTCCTGGATTTCGCGCGAGACCTTTTGCTCGATCGGCAGGCCGTGGCAGTCCCAGCCGGGCACGTAGGGCGTGCGGTAGCCGCGCAGCGACTTGTAGCGATTGACGATGTCCTTGAGCGTCTTGTTCAGTGCGGTGCCGATGTGGACGTCGCCGTTGGTGAAGGGCGGGCCGTCGTGGAGAACGAAGGCTCCTTTAGGACTATTTGCGCGTTTAGCCTGAATCTTGCTGTAAAGATCGAGCTTGTCCCAGTGGGCCACCCGGCCTGGCTCGCGTTGCACCAGGTTCGCCCGCATGGGGAAATCGGTCTTCGGAAGCAGGAGGGTGTCTTTGAGTTCTTGCGCCATCGGAAATAAGGGGCGGGAGGCTACGCAACCAAGGAGGGTAGTCAAGGGGCTAGCCGGGATAAAAATTGTGGACTGCGGAGTGCGGATTGCGGAATGGGAAAACGGCCTGTTTTGCCGTCCACCAAGCGGGTGGTTGCCGATTTCCATATCGGCAACAGGCGTCGGTGTGGAAACCGACGCCCACCTACAGTTTGCCGACGTATTCCGTGACCGCCTGCGCCAGGCGGGCGCCGCTTTTCACGCAATCCGGGAGCGAAATACCGTCGCGGGCGTTGCCACCGATGAAGAGCCCGGGGTGTTTGGCCTCGCAGCGCGTGAGCGGGTCGAGGAAGCGCTCGTGGCCGAGATTGTATTGCGGGATGGCCCGGGGCCAGAACGTGTGGTGCGTGAACACCGGCTCGCCGCTCACGCCGAGCAGCTCGCGCAGATCGGGCATCACCCGGGCCAGCAGCGCCGCCGTCGGTAGGCGAGCCGTTTCCGGCTGGCGTATGCCGCCGGCGAACACCGTCAGGGCCACGTGGCCCGCCGGTGCGCGCCCGGCAAACAGCGACGACGAGAACAGGACACCGAGCAGGCTGCGCTGCTCGACGGCGGGCACAAGCGCGCCAAAGCCGTCGAGCGGATGAGCCACCTGTTCGCGTTTGAAGCCGAGGAAGAGCGAGCTGACCGGCGAGTGGGGCTGGTGGTCAAGTGAGGCGAGGGTGCGCTCGCCCAGCGTGCTGATGACCAACTGCGCAAGTGCGCTCGCCGGCAGGGCCAGCACGACCGCGTCGAAATCCCCCGTTTCCACCGCGTCGCCGCGTGTCCAGATAATCTTCCACGGCCGGCCGGGGATGAGGCTGGTGACGGTCGTCCCGGTATGCACGGAACCGGGCGGCAGCGCGGCGGCGAGGGCGGCGGGCAGGGTGTGCAGGCCGCGGGTAAACGAAATGACCGGGACGACCCCCGTGGCCTCGCCGCGGGCGCGGAAGCCGCGCAGCAACGAGCCGTGGGTGCGCTCAAGCTGCCAGAGGTTGGGGAAGGCGTAGCGGGCGGAGAGTTTTTCCGGATCGCCGGCGTAGATGCCGGCGACAAACGGATTCAGGCCGTAGTCGGTGATTTCGCGGCCGAAATGCGCGGTCACAAAACTCGCGAGGCTGGTGTCGGTGGTGCGCACGCGCGGCCGGGTCAGCAGTTCCGCCAGGACGCGGAACCGGGCGCGCAATGAAAACAAGGGCGAGACCAGCAGCCCGGCGGGCGACAGCGGCACGGGGACCAATTGGCCGCGGCGCACGATGAAGCGCTTCCTGGCCGCGGGATTCACCTGTATCCGCTGACCATCCAGCCCGAGTTCGCCCAGAAGCGCGGTGATCTCCGGGGTTTGCTGGAGGGAATTGGGCCCGCCCTCGATCAGCCAGCCGTCCTTCTCCGTGGTGACAATGGCGCCGCCGGCCTGGGGGGCCTTTTCAAAGACGGTGACGCGGCAGCCGGCGCGATGCAGCCGCCACGCGGCCGTCAGGCCGGTGAGCCCGCCGCCGATTACTGCGATGGTTTTTAACGCAGAGGCCTCAGAGCTCGCAGAGAAGAGATGCGAAGGGGAACTCATGATGCAGATTCTCAGCGAACTCTGGGTTCTCTGCGTTTAACTATTTCCATTCAGTGACGGTCTGTACGAGAGCCTCAACACACTCAATTTTTGCCTGTGGCATGATGCCGTGGCCCAGGTTGAAGATGTGGCCCTTCGCGCCGCGCATGGTTTCCAGCAGACGGGTGGTCTCCCGGCGGACGATCTCAGGCGTGGTGTTCAACAGCACGGGATCGAGATTGCCCTGCAAGGCGATGGTGCCGGGCACCAGCTTGCGCGCGACCCCGAGGTCGATGGTCCAGTCCACTCCGAGCACTTTGGCGCCGCTGAAGGCCAGGTCGGTGAGCTGCGCCGCCGCCCCCTTGGCGAATAGAATGATCGGAAAATCCTTGGGCAGCGCGGCGATGATGTCGCGAATCCACCGCAGCGAAGCCGCCTCGTAGTCCTGTCCGGCGATGATGCCGCCCCACGAGTCGAAGATCTGGATGGCGTCCGCCCCGGCGCGGATCTGCATCTGAAAAGACTCGATGAGCGCGGCGGTGAGTTTCTCCATCAGCGCGTTGAAGAACGGGCGGTCGGAATGGAAGACCGCCTTGCTGTGCTCAAAATCCTCCGCGCTGCCACCCTCGAGCATGTAGGTGGCGAGGGTCCACGGCGAGCCGCCGAAGCCGAGCAGGGCCTTCTCGCCCTTGAGTTCGGTCTTCACGCGTTCCAGCGCCTGGCCGACGTAAGCGAGCCGCTGGGCCACGCCCTGCGGGTTGAGCCGGTCGAGTTGGGCGCGGTTCTCCAGGCGGAAGTCCATCGCGATGCCGCCCTCGTCGCGGAACTTGTAGCCCTGGCCCAGGGCCTCGGGGACGACGAGGATGTCGGAGAAAATGATGGCGGCATCGAGCGCGAAACGGCGCATCGGCTGCAGCGTGACCTCGGCCGCCAGCCCGGGCGTGCGCACCATCTCCAGGAACGAACTCTTCGCCTTGAGGGTGCGATACTCCGGCAGGTAGCGGCCGGCCTGGCGCATGATCCAGACCGGCGGCCGGTCGAGCGGCTCGCAGGCGCAGGCGGCGAGGAATCTTTGGCGGGAAGTCATTTTGATTTACACAAGGGAAGCAAAGTTAGCGAAGGAATGAGTTTCAGAACTTTGCGGTCTTTGTGTGAAAAGTCAGAGGAGATCGGCCCAGTTGCGGGGTTTAAGGAAGACATCGTAGAGCTTCGCCTCGGGCGTGCCGGGCGGCGGTTTCCAGTCGTAGCGCCAGGTGACGAGTGGCGGAAGGGACATGAGGATGGATTCGGTACGGCCGCCGCTTTGCAGGCCGAAAAGAGTGCCGCGATCGTAAACCAGATTGAACTCAACATAGCGGCCGCGCCGGTAGAGCTGGAAATCACGCTCGCGTTCCCCGAAAGCGGCGGCCTTGCGCTTCTGGACGATGGGCAGGTAGGCGGGCAGGAAGGCGTCGCCCACGCCGCGCATCAGCGCAAAACTTTTCGCGAAGCCGGGGGCGTTAAAATCGTCGAAGAAGAGGCCGCCGATGCCACGCGGCTCGCCGCGGTGCTTCAGAAAGAAGTAGTCGTCGCACCATTGCTTGAACTTGGGGTAATGCTCCGGGCCGCAGGCGGCACGCGCAGTGCGGTGCCAATGCACGGCATCCTCCTCGAAGCCGTAATAGGGCGTCAGGTCGAACCCGCCACCGAACCACCAGGTTGTGTCCGCTTGGAAAAAACGGACGTTCAGGTGCGCGGTGGGCACATAGGGATTGCGCGGGTGGGCGACGAGCGAAACGCCGAGGGCGTGATACGGTTTGCCGGCCAGTTCGGGCCGCGCGGCCGTGGCCGAGGCGGGCAGAGCGGCGCCGCTGACGTGCGAGAAGCCCACGCCGGCCTTTTCAAACACCGCGCCGTCGCTCAGCACGCGCGAGCGCCCGCCGCCGCCCTCGGGACGCGTCCAGGCGTCCTCCTGAAATTTGCCGCCATCCTCGCGCTCCAGCGCCGCGCAAAGGCCGTCCTGCAGGGCGAGGAGATAGGTGCGGACGGCGTTGAGGTCGGGCGGCATTGGAGGAAGACGATTAGGTAGCCACAAAGAGTCACAAAAATACACGAAAAAGCTCCAGGCTCACTTGACGGCTTTGCTATGGTTCGGGGTCGACAGGGCACACGGCCCGGTCTTTTCTCGCCGCCCGCGTCCCACCGCATGAATTCCGCCGTCCTCACGACCATCGCCGCCACCGGTTTCACCGTGGCGTTTTTTCATGCGGCGATCCCGACGCACTGGCTGCCGTTCGTGCTGGTGTCGCGCGCGCGCGGCTGGAGCCGGGGCAAGACTCTGGCGGTGTCCGCGCTCGCCGGCCTCGGGCACGTGGGGCTGACCAGCCTGCTGGGCCTGGGCATCGCCTGGTTCGGCTTCCAGCTGGATGCGCAGCTCGGCCGGTTGTTTCCCTGGATGGCGGGCGGTGTCCTGATCGCGATCGGCCTGTTTTATTTCTGGCGGCAGGTGAGCGGTCGCGGCGTGGGGCATCACCATGTGCTCGGCACCCACCATCATGAGACCGAGCAATGCGGCCATGAACACGACCACAGCCACTGGGAGGAGGAGATGAAGGACAGCGCGCTCGTGTCCCAAAAGAAGGGCGACTGGGCGGCGATCAGCGGACTGTTCCTCATGCTCACCCTGTCGCCCTGCGAGGGTTTCCTGCCGGTCTATCTCTCGGGCGTGCAGTTCGGCTGGCGCGGTTTTTTCGTCCTGAGCGCCATCCTCGCCCTTGGCGCGCTGGCGGGCATGATGCTCTTCACGTGGCTCACGCTCGTCGGCATGGAGCGGCTGCCGTTGCAAAAGTTCGAGCATTACGAGGCGGCGATGCTCGGCGCGATGTTCTGCCTGCTCGGTGTTTTGCTGATCGTGCTGGAGACCATGGGCCTGGCCTGAAGCGGAGGCGGCGGAAGGGCGCGGGGGTTTCGCGCCTATCGTTTCACTCGAACACCTTCACCGCATCGGTGGTGAGCTTGTTCTTGTAGATTTCGCCGCCCTTCATGACGAAGTCCACGTGCTCGAGCACGGTCTCGTTCGCGAGCGGGTCGCCCCGGACGGCGATCAGGTCGGCGAAGAAGCCGGGTGCGAGCCGGCCGACCTTGGTGGGCCAGCCGAGAAGGTCGGCGGCGCTGACGGTGGCGGACTGGATGGCCTGCATCGGCGTCATGCCCCAGACGACCATGGTGTGGAATTGCCTGCCGTTCCACCCGTGAGGATAGACGCCGGAGTCGGTGCCAAAGGCCATTTTGCAACCGGCCTTGAGGGCCTTGGTGAAATTCTCGCGCTGCGTGCGGCCGACGAGACGCTCCTTCGCGAGAATCTTCTCCGGGTAGCCGAGCCGGCCGTATTCGGCCATGATGTAGTCGTCGTTGTAGATGTCGAAGACGAGCCAGGTGTCGTGCTCCAGCGCGAGCTTGATGCCCTCGTCGTCGATGAAGCTGGAATGCTCGACGGAGGTGACGCCGGCGCGGATGGCGAGCTTGATGCCCTCGGTGCCGTGGGCGTGCGCCGCGACCCGCTTGCCCCAGACATGGGCCTCGTACACGGCGGCCTTCATCTCCTCGAGCGTGTATTGCGGGAGTCCGACCGACTCCTCCTCGGAGAGCACGCCGGCGGTGGCGAGAATCTTGATGACATCGGCGCCGTATTTGACGTTTTCGCGGACCTTCTTGCGGATTTCGTCCACGCCGTCGGCGATGCCGCCGATATTGCCCTCGAAGCGAATGTAAGGCGACATGCCGTTGAGGTCGCCGTGGCCGCCGGTGGCGCTGAGGGCGGGGCCGCTGGCGAGGATGCGCAGGCCGGGGAGCTTGCCGGCGTTGATGGCGTTGCGGAGCGCGAAGTCGGTGTAGTTGTCCGCGCCGACGTTGCGGATGGTGGTGAAGCCGGCGTCGAGCGTGCGCCGGGCGTAGATGTGGGACGTGGTCGCCTCGTCGATCGGGCTCCTGCGGAAGATGTCCTCGTAGAAATTCTCCGGCTGGCTGGTGACGTGGGTGTGGCAGTCGATCAGGCCCGGCAGCAGGGTGGCGTCGCCGAGGTTGATGACCGTGGCGCCGGCGGGCAGCGACCTGGCGAGGTCGGCCGCGGGGCCGACGGCCCTGACCTTGTCGTCGGCGATCAGCACCGCGTAGTTGACGAGCACCTTGCCTGCGGCGGGGTCGAAGAGCCGGGCGGCCTTGACGAGCTGAGGACGGGGGCGGCCGACGGGGCGTCGGCGGCCGCAAGCGAAGAGGTGATCGCGAGCAGGGCACAGGTGGCGGCAAGGACCGCTTTGAGGGGAGAGCGCATAACGGGGCAGGCTGCGGGTTTTCTGGGGCGACTCAAAGAAAATCACCGCGGACCAGCCGGGCCGGATCGCACTTGAGAGTCCGCCGCGGTTGAATTAAATGGAATAAAAGCAGACGGTGGTGCATCTTACCCTTATCCCGACCATCCCATGAAAACCATTGCGCGTTATCTTCTGGCTGCGACGGCGCTCGGGGTCGTCGGCCTCTTGCCCGGCTGCGCGACCCCGCCAACGGCCCGGGCCGCGCGGGCGACGACGACTTTCCAGATGAAGGTGGTCGAAAGTTCCTCCGGCCGGCAGTTGTCGCCGGAGGAGATGAAGACCTTGCACGATGCCACGATCAAATTTCTGACCAAGCAGGGGGAATCGTTGCTGGGCGGAACGTATTATGTGCGGGTGAATTTCGTGCCGACCCGGCCAGGCGAACCGGGTGAATGGGTGCTGGTGCAAATCATCAGCCAGCCGATTGATGACTACACCCGGGTGGCGGCCTATCGGGATTCGTCGTCCTATTACTATCCCGGCTATGCCAGCTCAGGGTCTTCGTCCTATTACCAGGACTATTACTACGACCCGTATGAAAATTACTCCGGCGGCTCTTACTATTATCACCCGGTCCCGGTGATCCCCCCGCAGGGACGCCGGCCTCATGATCGGGATAACGACGACAAGCCCCATGATCGGGATGGCGGCAACAGGCCGCATGACCGCGACCGGGGGGACCATCCGCCCGGCGCCTATGCCGGGGGCAACAATCACGATCACGACCGGGACCATAATCCACGCACGTCGGATAACACCCCGCATGCCCGCGATTCCGACCGGGGACGGAATCACGGCTCGTCCAACTCCAACTATGAGCCGGCCACGGCCAGCACCGGTTCAAGCACCCGCTCCAGCGGCAGTTCCGGCAACAGATCTTACTCGCCGCCGCCCGCATCCGCTTATTCGCCCCCACCTGCTTCCACACCGTCGGAGCCCGCGCCACGCCACGAATCTGGCACATCGGCCAGGGAAGACCGCACCCCGGTTCGGACCAGCGAAAATTGAATCTGCCCGCTGCAGGCAGTTCAATGAAGGCTTGAGAGCAGGTCGGCGGTGGCCTCGGGCTGGCGCCACATCGGGACGTGGTCGGCTTCCATGATGAGCACGGACCAGCCGCGGGCCTTGGCCCGTTCGGCCGAGGGGAAGAAATCGTCGTCCTCGGGCTTCCTGCCCTTGTCCACCGTGAGGACGTAGGTCGCGGGGATTTTCGCGGCGGCGGCCTGGTTTTTCAGGACGATGGGATCGGTGAAAGTTTTCATCGGGTGGGGGACGTCGATGGGGAAGGGTTTGCCAGGCTTGACCCAGTTCGGAATGATAAAGCCGCCCTTCTCCATCTTCTCGACCGGCAGGGCGCCCACCTTGCGGATGGTCATGACGCTCTCACCGTCCACGGGCAGGAAGGCGTCGAGATAGATGAGCCGGCTGATGCGTTCGGGGATGCGGTCGGCGACGCCGGTGATGACCATGCCGCCATAACTGTGACCGAGGAGGATGACGTCGTGAAGGTCCTCGAAGAGGATGAAGTTCACGATGTCGTCGATGTGCGTGGCGAGACCGATGTCGGTCCGGGCGGTGTTGAAGTGCTCGCCGAGGCCGGACATGGACGGCCGGTAAACCTTCCAGCCCTTCGCCTCGAGCAGCACGGCGGTCCTCTTGAACTGCCAGCCACCCGCCCACGCGCCATGCACGCTGACGAGGACGGGCTGTTTGGCCGCAGGCGCGGCAGGCTCCGCCGCGGGCAGAATGGCAACACAAGCAAATCCGAGCAGAGCAATCAGCAGACGGGATTTCATGGCTTTCCTTTTTTGCCGGTTCGCCGCCATCCGGTCAATCCGGGCGATGTGACATATCAACAACTGACGGACTGGCTAAGCTTGCTCGGGTGGCAGCTCATGCAACTTCAGGTCAGGATTTTTTTCGGCGAAATATCTCATGGTCCAGTCGTTCGGGAAGAGAACGATGGGCTGGTCGAACTTGTCGGTGCCGAAGCTGACACCGGTGGCGATGATGAACTTGGAGTAGTCGAGTTTTCCCTTCGACAGATCCGCCAAGCTCGCGGCAGGCAGTTCAAGCCAGCGGAGCAGGGTCCACGGCGTGGGGGTCAGACGCGACTCGGCGCTGTATTCGGCCTGCAGGCGCCATTGCACGACCTCGAACTGCAGCGGGCCGACCGCCGCGAGCAGCGTGGCGCCGGCCGGCGCGTTCCTCGCGTTGAAGGACTGGACGACGCCTTCCTGCAGGAGTTGCTCGAGTCCGGCGCGGTATTTCTTGGCGTCGGCCGAAGTGGGGTTCGAGATGTAAGTGAAGACCTCCGGCGGGAAGCGCGGGATCTCGTCAAAGTTGATGGCCTTGTCGTCCGTGAGCGTGTCGCCGATGCCGAACTCGCTGTGGCCGACGAGGCCGATGACATCGCCCGGCCAGGCCACGTCGACCGTCTCGCGCTCCTGCCCGAAGAGCTTGTGCGACGAGGAGAGGCGGACCTGTTTGCCCGTGCGCTGGTGGGTGACGACCATGTCGCGCTCAAACTTGCCGGAGCAGACGCGGAGGAAGGCGATGCGGTCGCGGTGCTTCGGGTCCATGTTGGCCTGGATCTTAAAGATAAACCCTGAGAATTTGTCGTGAGGAAGCCGTCGAGGAGGAGCTGGATGCCGAAGTTGTTCACGGCGGAGCCGAAGTAGACGGGGGTCTGCTGGCCGGCCTGCACGGCCGTGAGGTCGAACGGGTGGCCGGCGCCGTCGAGCATCGCCAGCTGTTCCTTCACCTGGGCGAAGGTGTAGTCGTCGAGTTTCTCCCGGACCGCGGGGTCGTCGAGCGAGGTGACGTGGACGGGGGCCTGGTATTTGCCGCCGGCGACGCGCTCGAAGAGGTGGACCTCGCGGGTGCGGCGGTCGAACACGCCTTTGAAGGACGGGCCGTTGCCCAGCGGCCAGATGACCGGCGACGATTGCAGGCCGAGGACATTCTCGAGTTCATCGAGCAGGTCGATCGGGCTGCGGGTGGGCCGGTCGCACTTGTTCATGAACGTGAAGATGGGCACGCCGCGGCGGCGGCAGACTTCGAAGAGCTTGCGGGTCTGCGGCTCCACGCCCTTGGCGGCGTCGATGACCATGAGGGCGGCGTCCACGGCGGTGAGGACGCGGTAGGTGTCCTCGGAGAAGTCCTTGTGGCCGGGGGTGTCGAGGAGGTTAACGGCGCAGCCGGCGTAGTCGAACTGGAGGACAGTGGACGAGATGGAGATGCCGCGCTGCTTCTCGAGTTCCATCCAGTCGGAGGCGGTGGCGCGCTGGTTTTTCCGGGCGGTGACGGAGCCGGCCAGGTGCAAGGCGTTGCCGTAGAGCAGGAATTTCTCGGTCAGAGTCGTCTTGCCCGCATCGGGGTGCGAGATGATCGCAAAGGTGCGACGGCGGGCGATTTCCTGGGCGGCGGTCATGAACGGAGGAAGGAAGGCAGAGGACGGAAAGGGAAGGGCTGTGTGGTGAGGAGAGCTGGGCAGGAAACGGGGGCGGGAGGACAAGGGGAAGCCAAATTTCATCCGGCTGGCCCATCAATGCTTTGCACGCTTTGGCGCGCCCTCGCCACCCTGGCGGCGGACTCCCGGTCGTTTTTACGCTACGGGGATTCCGTAGCCCAGTTTACGGGGTGGGCCGCATAGGCAGCGGGCGGGCGTTGGCGTAGAGTGAGCCAACCTCATTAATCCCATGTCACTCCTATTCGCCCTCATCGCCCTGAATCTAGCCTTCGGTCTCTATCTGTTCATCAGTCTCCGGCGCAGTTCGGAAGGTTTTTTGGACAAAGCGAGCTTCGGCTCGAAACCCAAACAGCAGGTGATCCGGTCGCATCAATTCTATGATGCGTTCGCCGACCGCCAGCCGCAGCTCGCCCGCGTGCGCTCCAACACCGGCCAAAACTGATTGGGCGGCAGATCGCCCTGGCCTGAGCTTCCCGGCAACGGGATGATTCAATCCGGCCGCTCCTTGAGCCGGCGGACGAATTTCAGGCCGGACCAGGTCTCGTCCACCGCGCAAACTTTGACATCCACCAGGCCCGCGGCCAAGCCGATGCGGCGCACCTCAGTCTCGGTGAGGTCCGTGGTGACGCCGGAAGATTTCTTCGGCCACGATATCCACAGCGCGCCGGCCGGCTGGAGCTTGCGGGCCAGCAGCCCGAAGTGGCGCTCCAGCTTTTTTTCGGAAGAGACAAATAACTGGATCAGATCGAGCCGGGTGCCGCGGGGGCCCATGGCCGTGCAACCGGCAGGCAATCGCCCAAGCGTGCGTCCATAGCCGGGCGGCGCGCCAACCAGGCGATAGCGCGTGCCGGGCTTGAAACCGAGTTTCTGCGGGAGCGGGGTGCCGGAATAGCCTGCCATGGTGCTTTTATGCTTCGTAAAGCCGGGTACTTGGTCAATCGTTACGGCGTGTCTGTCTCCCTGAAGCTCAAGCCCAATGCCCTGTCCCGGGTCCTCGACGGCCACCCCTGGGTGTTCGCCAACGAATGCGAGGCCCTGCTGCCCGCCGAACACGACGGCGAGGTCGTGGAATGCCGCGACCGGGCCGGCCGGTTCCTCGGCAGCGGCATCTATAACAGCAAGTCGCAGATTGTCTGGCGGCGACTGAGCCGGGAGCGCGTCGAGCTCGACGCCGATTATATCCGAAAAGCACTGGTCAACGCGCTCGCCGGACGCGAAGTGACAGGCGGGCAATACCGGCGGCTGGTTTGGAGCGAGTCCGACGACCTGCCGGGGGTGGTGGTGGACCAGTTTGGCGACACGCTGGTGGCACAGATCCAGACGATGGCGATGGAGAAGCGCGCCGCGCTCCTCAGCGACCTCTTGGCCGAGTTGACCGGTGCGGCCGAGATTATTTTCCGCAACGACGCGAACATTCGGAAACTCGAGGGCCTGCCCGTCGAGGTGCACACACGCAGCGGCCAGCCGTGGGAGCCCCGCTGGGCGAAGATCGACGGTCTGGAATACTGGCTCGACCTGCAGGGCGGACAGAAGACCGGGTTTTATCTCGACCAGCGGCTGCAGCACGCCGCCGTGGCCAAATATGCGCGGGGCCGGCGCGTGCTCGATGCCTTTTGCAACCAGGGCTCGTTCGCTCTGCATTGCGCCCGAGCCGGCGCGACCATGGTCCGCGGGCTCGACAGCGCGTTCGATGCGGTCGGGCAGGCGAAGAAGAACGCCGAACGCAACGGGCTGGCCGCGGAATTCGTGGCGGCCAACGTGTTCGACTGGTTCACCGCGCAGCGCGAAACCGCGCCGGCGTGGGACCTCATCATCCTCGACCCGCCGCCGTTCGCGAAGTCAAAGTCGGCACTGGAATCAGCTCTGCGCGGCTACAAGGAATTGAACCTGCGGGCGATGAAGGCCCTCGCACCCGGCGGGGTGCTGGCGACCTATTCCTGCTCGTATCACATGCAGGACCACGAACTGCGGACAGTGCTGGCCGAGGCGGCGGCGGACGCGAAGCGGCGCGTGCACGTGCTGGAATTCTGCCACCAGCCGCCGGACCATCCGGTGCTCGTCACCATGCCGGAGAGCGAGTATCTGCGCGGCTACATCCTGCGCGTGGAATGAACTGACCGGGTAATTCAGAAGCCAGGAAACCAAGCATCAATTTCCGGTCTCTGAATAAATCTCTTCGTCATTGGAGCTAGCGCTGCTTGGCAGCGTCGTCCAGGTTCCGGCGGGTGATGCGGAGCTGGTCCAGCTCCGTCTCCAGTTCAGCCAGTTGGGGAAGGGTCCGGGGGAGCTTCATGCTCTCCAGCACCGCGCGTTCCTGCTCCATGAGGCTGATCCGGCTGGCGGCGACGGCCGCGAGGTGGGAGGCGGAATTCCCGCCGAAGATGGCGGCGGCGTTGGCGAGCTTCTCGTTGTTGAGCGTCCGGTCCAATTCGCTCGACTTGATCTGCTTTTTCTCGCGGGCAATCTGTTTTTCCAGTTTGGCGATGGCCTTGTCGAGCTCGCGGATGCGGCTGGAGCTGACTTGGACCGTCGGAAGAGTGATAACGGGCCCGGTGGTCTGCGGCGCGGCCGCTTCGGCGGCGCGGAGCAGGGGTGCACAGCACAAGACGAAAAGAGCGAGCAGGCGTCGGTGGAGATAGGCGCGGTTCACAGGAGCAGATTGGGGAAGACAGGAAGGCGGGCAAGAACAGACGCCCGTGCGGGTCGAAGGTTCCCGTAGGAGAAAGGCCGGGCGCCTTGCGGCGTCCGGCCTTCCCAGTGTGTGTTGACGAAGCTCAGTGTTAGGTGGACTTCGTAGTCCGCAGTGAAAACAAATCAGCCCGGGCCGCAAGATTACATCTTGCCGCCATAGATGGCGCTTTTACCGAGTTCCTCCTCGATGCGGAGGAGCTGGTTGTATTTGGCGACGCGGTCGGTGCGGCACAACGAGCCGGTCTTGATCTGGCCGGCGTTGGTGGCGACGGCGATGTCGGAGATGGTCACGTCCTCGGTCTCGCCCGAGCGGTGGGAGATGACCGCGGTGTAGCCGGCCTCCTTGGCCATCTCAACGGCGTCAAACGTCTCGGTGAGCGAACCGATCTGGTTGACCTTGACGAGAATCGAGTTGGCCGTGCCCGAGTCGATGCCGCGCTTGAGGAAGGTCGTGTTGGTGACGAAGAGGTCGTCGCCCACCAGCTGGGTCGAGCCGCCGATGGCGTCGGTGAGCTTCTTCCACGTGGCCCAGTCGCCCTCGGCGCAGCCGTCCTCGATGGAGATGATGGGATATTTCTTCGTCAGCTCCTGGTAGAACTTGACCATCTGGTCGCCGGTGAGCGAGCGGCCGTCGGATTTCTTGAAGACATAGCGGCTCTTCTCCTTCACGTAGAACTCGGATGCGGCGACGTCGAGCGCGAGGTTGATGTCCTTCCCGAGCTTGTAGCCGGCGTTCTTCACCGCGAGGGCGATGACGTCGAGCGCGGCCTCGGTGGACGCGAGGTTCGGGGCGAAGCCGCCTTCGTCGCCGACGGCGGTGGCGAGGCCCTGTTCCTTGAGCGTTTTCTTCAACGAGTGGAAAACCTCCGCGCCCATCCGCAGCGCCTCGCGGAACGAGTCGGCGCCGGTGGGCATGATCATAAACTCCTGGAAATCGATGGGGGCGTCGGAGTGCGCGCCGCCGTTCATGATGTTCATCATGGGGACGGGCAGGACCTTGGCGTTGGGGCCGCCGAGGTATTTGTAGAGCGGGAGGCCGCAGGCGTGGGCCGCCGCGTGGGCGGCGGCCATCGAGACGCCGAGGATGGCGTTGGCGCCGAGCCTGGCCTTGGTCGGCGTGCCGTCGAGCGCGAGCATGGCGCGGTCGAGGCCGACCTGGTCGGCGGCGTCCATGCCGGTGAGGGCGGGGGCGATGACGGCCTTGACGTTCGCGACGGCCTTGAGCACGCCCTTGCCGAGGTAGCGCTTCTTGTCGCCGTCGCGCAGTTCAAGGGCCTCGTGCTCGCCGGTCGAGGCCCCGGAGGGCACGGCGGCGCGGCCGAAGTGGCCGGAGGCGAGTTTGACGTCCACCTCGATGGTGGGGTTGCCGCGGGAATCGAGGATCTCGCGGGCGGTGATGGTGGTGATGGTGGTGTTCATGCGGGAATGGGCCGGCCAGCGGCGCGGTCTAGCCGTGCTGCGGGCGGGCGGCGCCGATTTTGATCAGAAACTTCTGCAGGGCCGTCGGCGGCTTGGGCACGAATTCCTCGGGCAACTGGTCGGCGTGGCCGTAGCGGAGGGCGGCCCCGATGGGCGTGCCGCCGTTGTAATTGCGAATCGTCATCGTGGCGCGGTTGAGCAGCTCGCGCGGGATGTCCTTCAGGTGTCCCTCGACGGCGGCGGCGTGCAGCGGGGTGTCGCCGAAATCATTGCGGCTGATGAGCAGGTCGATGGTGAGCCGTTCGCGCGGGATCTGGTTGAGGTTGCCGGACTCGGCGGCGGCGTGGATGGGCGTGTGACCGGATTTGCTCGGGAGCACGAGGTTGTCGTGCGTCAGCAGTTCGATGGGAATCTGGTTGAGATGACCGGCGATGGCCGCGGCGTGCAGGCAGGTGTCGTGATTGGCCGTCAGGGTGAGCAGGTTTTCCGACGTCAGCAGCTCGCGCGGCACCTGGTCGAGGTGGCCGTTGAAGGCGGCCACATGGAGCATGGTTTCGCCGCTGATGTTGGGCGCGACCATGGCTTCGCGGGTGAGAAACTGCCGGGGGAAGCTGTCAAGTGTGCCGTGCTCGGCGGCCACATGGAGGAGGGTGTTGCCGGTGTCGGTCTTGGTCAGGACGGTCTCGGAGGTGAGCTGGCCGGCGGGCATCTGGTCGAGGGTGCCGGCGGCGGCGCCCTGATGCAGCGGGGTGTAGCCGCTGTTGGAGCGAATCAGCAGGTTTTCCCGGGTGAGGAGGCCGGCGGGAATCTGACTGAGATGGCCGTGGCGGGCCGCAAGGTGCAGCGGGGTGTAGCCGGCGTCGTTCTTGCGCAGAAGATGGTCCGCCGTGAGCAAGCTGGCGGGCACCTGGTTGAGCGTGCCGTATTTGGCCGCGAGGTGCAGCGCGGTGTTGCCGGAGGCGTTGCCCTTGGTGAGATTTTCCACCGTGAGCGTGGCGGGGGACATTTGGGCCAGCGTGCCATCGCGGGCCGCAGCGTGAAGATCGGTTTGGTCCATGCCAGTGCCCACCAAAAAACAGGCGGCGGAGGAGGCAGGCAAACTAAAACCGGCCCGGCACCGAGGCAGGTGATTTGGGTTTGCTTTGACTGTAGCGGCACACAGGATGCGCCTGAATGACAGCTCCGGCGACCGAATCCCAGGCGACCCCCAAGCCCAAGCTGGGCTCGGTGCTGCTGGTTGATGACGAGAAACCACTGATCGAGCTCTATGCCGAGGCGCTCGCGCCGCATTTTGAGACCACCATGGCCACCAGTGCCCGCGAGGCTGGGTTCATCCTGCACAAGAAATCCTTCAAGGTCGTCGTGTGCGACCACCTGATGCCGGGCGGCAACGGCCTGAGCTTCCTGGTGGACACGCGCGAGGAATTCCCCGACATGCAGCGCGTGCTCGTGACCGGCTACATGAAGCCCGAGATGCTGCTGCGCAGCGTGAATGAAGCCGCGCTTTACCGCTACCTGCTCAAGCCCGTGTCCCTGGCCGAGCTGGTCAAGACGGTGATGGAAGCCGCCAAGCTGTACGACCAGACGGTCGAAGCGGCGAAGAAGCCGACGGCCTGATCAATCATACCGCCGGCGCAGGTTGCTCGGCAGCAGCCCGAGTTCCTCGCGGTATTTGGCCACGGTGCGGCGGGCGATCTTCAGGCCCTTGGCCTCGAGCAGACCCACAATCTCCTGGTCGCTGAGCGGCTTGCCGGGATCCTCGCCGGCGACGATGTCGGCGATCATCTCCTTCACACTGGTGTTGGCCACCGACTCGCCCGCGTCCGACTGGTAGCCGGAGGTGAAGAAGTACTTCATGGCGAAGACGCCGTGCGGGGTCTTGATGTATTTGTTCGCGAGGGCGCGGCTGACGGTCGTCTCGTGCACGCCGATGATGTCCGCGATCTGCGTCATCGTGAGGGGCTTTAATTTCGAGATGCCCTCGGCGAAAAACTCCCCCTGGTGCTTGATGATCTCGCGGGTGATGCGCTCGATGGTCCGCTGGCGCTGCTCGATGGCATTGATGATGAATTTGCCGGAGCGCAGCTTTTCGCGCAGGTAGTCGCTCTCCGCCTTGGTCAGCTTGCCCTTGGCGATGAGTTCCTTGTAGGTGTTGCTGAGCCGCAGGCGGGGAATGTAGTCCTGGTTGAGGATGATTTTCCACTCGCCGTTGTCCTGCTCGACGCTCACGTCGGCCACGACGACCCGGTTGGCGTCGTCGGCGAAGCGCCGGCCCGGGGCCGGATCGAGCGTGCCGATTTCCTCGATGGCCTCCTGGATGATCTCGGGGGCGAGGCCGGTCTTGCGGGCCAGGTCGGGGATACGGCGGCGGACGAGCAGGTCGAAATGGTCGCGGATGATGCGGGCCGCGACGGATTTTTCCCGGCCCTTCTGCGTGAACTGGACGAGCAGGCAGTCCGCGAGATTTTCCGCGCCGATGCCGGCGGGCTCGAAGGTCTTCAGGAGCCGCGCCGCCTCCTGCACGGTCTCCAGCGGCAGGTGGGCGAGCAGCGCCAGGTCGGAAAGCGTGGCGGTGAGATAGCCGCGGTCATCGAGGCTGCCGACGAGGAAGCGCAGGGCCTCGAGCACGGGCGGCGGGCAATCCGTGAGCTCCGCCTGCTGCATCAGGTGCTCCTGCAGGGAGGTCTCGCTGGTCAGCGAGTCGAAGAAATGCTGGCGGCGCTCGTCGTCCTCGCCCGTGTTCTGGCGCACCCCGCCGGTGTCCGACATGTGGTCGCGCCAGTCCTGGCCGATTTTTTCCAGCACTTGGAAGTCCTTGGAGAAATCCAGCTCCTCGCGCTGGTCGCGGTCCGGCGCCGGGTCGTCGCTGCCCGTGCCGGCGGCCTTCTCCAGGCTCACGTCGTCCATCGGCAGCTCCTCAAGCGTGGGATTGGACTGGAGCTCCTCCTGGACGGTTGCGCGCAGGTCGAGCGCGGCGACCTGCAGGATCTTCAGCGACTGCCGCATCTGCGGCGCCAGCACAAGCTGCTGCGTCTGCCTCTGGTGGAAGCTTTGGTTGAAACCGGGGCCGCTCATGCGCGCAAGGGGTTACCTCTGGCTTTCGAGCGTGGAGACGCGGGGTAGTTTCGGGGAGGGGAGCGCGGGGGTGGTGCCTGGTTTCTGGGGCGGAAAAACTTCAGCGAGGTAGACCGCCAGCTTTTCGTTCGTCGGGCCGTAACGGTCGCTGTAAAGGTAGAGCTCCAGGTCGGTGAGCATCTCGAAGGCGGACTGGTAGCGCTTTTCGCGATCGCGCTGGAGGGCCTTCTGGATGATGGTCTCCAGCTTGGGATCGATGTCGGCGCGGAGCGTGCTGAAGACCGGCAGCGGCATCGTGAGGATGCTGCGGCGTGATTCCAGCCGGGTGGTGCCGCGGAAAATATTCCGCCCGAGCAGGATTTCGGTCAGCACGATGCCGAGCGAGAAGAGGTCGGAGCGCCCGTCGGTCACCGCGTAGCTGGCGCCCTCGGGCGAGAGGTATTCATCCTTGCCCGGGATCACCTTGCCTTCTTCATTATACATCAGGTCAAGGGCCTTCGCGATGCCGAAGTCCGTCAGTTTCACGTCGCCCTCGACGGCGAGCATCACGTTCTTCGGGTTGACGTCCCGGTGCACGATGCCGAGCAGCCGGCCGTCGCTGTCCCGCTTGGCGTGGGCGTAGCTCAGGCCGCGGCAGACGCGCGACGCGATGAACGCGGCCATGTCCAGCGGCACCGGGCGCTTGAGCTCCGTGTGCCGGTCGATGAATTGCTCGAGGTTCACCCCGCGGACAAATTCCATCGTCATGAAATACTGCCCGCCGATCTGGCCCAAGTGATAGGTCTGGACGATGTTGGTGTGAATCAGGTCGGCCACCAGTTTGGCCTCGCCGATGAAATTCTTCTGGAATTCCGGGATGCTTGAATACTCCTCGCGAATGAGCTTGATGGCGACGGTCTTGCGGAAGTTGCCCGAGCCCTTCTGCACGGCCTCGAAAACCAGGCCCATGCCACCCTCCGCGAGCTTGTTCGTCAGCTCGTATTGGAGTTCGTTGAAGATGTGCTTGAGTGAGTCCGTAGGCACGCCGTCAGGAAAACGGCGGGTTTGGCACGTGGCAAGAACACAGCGAGCGAATTTGCATGATTCCTGCTTCACGGTTGACTTGAGGAGGGAAGCACCAGTTGACAGCCCGGGTCTGGGACCTACGTTGCGCTCATGATCACCCTCACCGCCCGGGCCGCCCGCCAGGTGCAGAGCATGCGCTCCGCGCAGGCCGATGCCGCGAAGCAGTTGCGCGTCTTCGTGGAGAGCGGCGGCTGCTCCGGTCTGGAATACGGCATGTCGTTCGACCTGCCCAAGGCGGATGATCAGGTGTTCGAGAGCGAGGGCGTGCAGGTGCTGGTTGATCCGGCCAGTCTGGCCCGCCTCAAGGGCACGAGCATCGACTTCGACGACGGGCTCCACGGCAAGGGCTTCGAGCTCAAGAACCCCAACGCGCAGACCACCTGCGGTTGCGGGAAGTCCTTCAACTAGCCTCGGGCGTTTCCCTTGGCCATGTCGCAGGCACCCCATACCGAAAAGCATTTCACTGCCGGTGAGTTGGTGCGGGATGTGGTGATCGGCATGTCGGATGGCCTGACCGTGCCCTTCGCCCTGGCGGCGGGACTGACAGGAGCGATTTCGCAGACCCACGTCATTGTCACCGCCGGCGTGGCGGAGATCGCCGCGGGTTCCATTGCCATGGGCTTGGGCGGCTATCTGGCGGCCTGGGGCGGCGCCGAGCATTACACTAACGAGCTTGTCCGCGAACAGCAGGAAGTTGAGGCGATGCCCGAAGCCGAGGCGCAGGAGGTCACGGACATTTTCAAGGCTTACGGGTTGACCGATGCCGAGAGTTCGACGGTGGTCGAATCGCTGCGCCGCCGTCCCAAGGACTGGGTGGCCTTCATGATGCGTTTTGAGCTTGGCTTGGAGGCACCGGAGCCCGGGCGGGCATGGAAGAGCGCGCTCACGATCGCCGGCGCTTATATTGTTGGCGGCATCGTTCCTTTGAGCGCGTATATGCTGCTGCCTGATGCGAACCGGGCGCTTCAACTCTCGGTGATCGTGACGCTGATGGCCCTGGCCTTCTTTGGCGGAATCAAGGCGCGTTTTACCGGAGTGCCTGTGCTGCGCGGCGGCCTGCAAACCACTATGATCGGTGGGTTGGCGGCGGCCGCGGCCTTTGCCATAGCGCGCTTGGTCAGCTAGGATCGGGTGATCGGGACAATGAGGGATTATGCCCGGGCCGTGTGCAGCGCCACCACACCGCCGGTGAGCGGCGTGGCGGTGACGGAGACAAACCCGGCGCGACTGATTTCTGCCGCCAGCGCGTGCCGGCCGGGCCACTCCTCGATCGAGCCGCAGAGGTATTCGTAGGCGGCGCGGTCGCCGGTCACCAGGCCCGCGACGGCAGGCAGGACCAGCCTGAGGTAGGCGTAGTAGAACGGCCGCAGCCAGAAATAGGGCTGCGAAAATTCCAGCACGAAGAGCCTGCCGCCGGGCCGGAGCACGCGGCGCATCTCGCCGAGCGCTTTGGCCCGGTCGGCCATGTTCCGCAGGCCGAAGGCGATCGTCACCGCGTCAAAAGACGCCGCGGGCAGGGGCAGCGCCAGCCCGTCGCCCGGCCGGAAATCGATGGCCGCCCGGCGCGGGCTGCCGGTGCGTTTTTTCACGGCCTCGTCCAGCATCGGCTGGCAAAAATCTATGCCCGTTACCTTCACGCCGGGGGGCAGCCCGTCGGCCAGCGCAAAGGCCACGTCGCCGCTGCCCGTGGCCAGGTCCAGCACCGAGCCCGGATGGGCGTCGTGGACCGCCCGGACCAGCCGTTGCCGCCAGCAAAAATCCACCCCTCCGCTGAGGAGGTGGTTGGCCAGGTCATAACGCCCGGCAATGCGGGCAAACATGCTGCTGACAGCCTTCGGATCGGGCATGGTTAAGGCTTACCCTTTGTGTGGCTTTGCGGTTGACGCAAGCACTGGGTAGTGAATTATTTGTGCCTGTAACCACCCAAGCCAAAAGTTTTCAACCCACGCCAAGCCATGTCGACTAACCTGACCAAACGTGAGATCGTGCTGGAAATCTACGAGAAGACCGGTTTCCCGCAGAAACAAATCCAAGACACGGTGCAAATGACCCTCGATATCGTCATGGATGCGCTGGCCGCCGGCCGTAACGTCGAGTTGCGCAATTTCGGTGTGCTCGAGGTTCAGGTCCGCAAGGCCCGGGTGGGCCGCAACCCGAACAAGCCTGAGACCGAGGTCGTCATCCCTGAGCGCGCCGTCGTCAAGTTCAAGTCGGGCAAGATTCTCAAGCAGAAGATCAAGCAGCTCAGTCTCGACAAACTGCGCAGCAACCCGCCGCCCTCGGCCTGAGGGCGGCCCAGCCGCAGCGAGGCATGGCCGGATTCCAGTCGCTTCCCGGTTTCCGGGATTTCTACCCGGAGGATTTTTCCCGCCGTCAGCATATTTTCCGCGTCTGGCGCTCGGCCGCCGCGGCCTTCGGCTTCCAGGAATACGACGCCCCGGTTCTCGAGCCTCTCGAACTTTACCAGGCCAAGTCGGGCGACGAGATCGAGGCCCAGCTCTTTAGCTTCACGGACAAGGGCGGTCGCGCGGTGGCGCTCCGACCCGAGATGACCCCCACCGTGTGCCGGATGGTCGGGGCGAAGGCCGGCGCGCTCAAGCGCCCCATCAAGTGGTTCAGCGTCGCCGAGTATTACCGCTACGAGCGCGCCCAGAAGGGCCGGCTCCGCGCCTTCCACCAGCTCAATGCCGACATCTTCGGCGAGCCCGGCCCTGAGGCCGAGATCGAGCTCATCGCCCTGCTTATCCAGTGCCTCGCCGGCTTCGGGCTGACCAAGGACGATTTCTTCGTTCGGCTGAGCGATCGCGACCTCTGGTTTTTCTACCTTGAGGCGCTCGGCTTCAACGACGCCCAGTCCCGCGCCCTGCTTGTTGCCATCGACCGCCATGAGAAGATGGGCGACGACGCCTTCAAGGGCTACGCCGAGGCCCATGGCGTGCTGCCGGCCGGCCAGAAGGACAAGCTGCTCGCCTTCCTGAAAATCAAGAGCCTCGCCCAGCTCGAGGCCGCGCTCGCGCCGTTCAAGTCCGAAAAATTCTCCGCCCGGCTGGCGGACTGGCGCAAGTTGCTGGCCGGCCTGGCCGCGATGGGACTGGCGGATTTTGTCTCCGTCGACCTCAGCGTCGTCCGCGGACTGGCTTACTACACCGGCTTTGTGTTCGAGGCCTACGACCGCAAGGGCGACCTCCGTGCTCTGGCCGGTGGGGGACGCTACAATGACCTCGTCAAGAAACTCGGCGGCCCCGATCTCCCTGCGGCGGGCTTTGCCATGGGCGATGTCACGACGGGCCTCTTGCTGGAACAGCGTGGCCTGACCCCGAGTTTCATCAACGCGCCCGAGGTCTACGCCGTCATCGGCGGCGAGATGGAGCGGCAAGCGGCCCTGGCCGACATCCACGCGCTGCGCGCCGCGGGCTTCCGGGTCGAGTATCCGTTCAAGGAACTGGCCTTCGGCAAACAGTTCAAGGCGGCGTCCGAGTCCGGCGCGAAGATCGCCCTGATCTACGGCAGCGAAGAGCTGGCCAAGGACGTGGTGAAGATCCGCGACATGGCCGACCGGGCCGAGCGCGAGGTGCCACGCGACCAGGTGGTGGCGCTCGTGCGGGATCTTTTGTCCGGACACTAAGTGCACGAATCCTGTCATTCTGAGCGAAGCGAAGAATCCAGAATGACAATCAAGGCGTATATCATCGTGGATCCTTCGCGTTGCTCAGGATGACATGCCTAAAATGTCGGAACTAGTGTTCAGCCTTGGACGGATGCTCATCCTGCTGGCGATCGTCTACGCGCTGTCGGCCGTGGTGGCCAACTTCATGGCGCCGGGCATGATTTTCCCGCATCCCCCGGTCACCTACCAGCTGACGCCCGATTACATCCAGCTGACCACGCCCGATGGCGTGAAGCTGGCGGCGCGCCACTGGCCAAACCCGTCGGCGAAATACACGCTGCTTTACCTACACGGCAACTACGAGGAGCTGGGCAGCCTCGGCGAATACCTGCCGCACTTCGTCTCGGCGGGCTATGCCGTCTTTGCGGTGGAATATCGCGGCTACGGCCTGAGCGGCGGCACGGCGTCCGAGGCGGGCCTCTACGCCGATACGCAGACGGCCTACGACTACCTGCGCACCAAGCTCGGGGTGTCAGCCAACCGGATCGTGATCTTTGGCTATTCCCTCGGCGCGGGCCCGGGGGTCGAGTTGGCGCGGCACCAGCCGGCGGCCGGACTGGTGATGCAGGGGGCGTTCGTCAGCGCCTACCGTGTCATGACGCGCATCCCGGTGTTCCCCGGCGACAAGTTCGTGAACATCGCCAAGGTGCCAGAGTTGAAGCTGCCGGTCTTCGTCATCCACCGACTCGCTGTAGGTCGTTGATGTCAACTAATAGTATACTTAGTGGCTTGGGGTCGGCTCAATTTGGCCGGCCTTAGTATACTATTAGTTGACATCGGCTGTGCGGCACGGCGATCCCGCGACTGCGGGGCCGACCCCACCGCTCACCAGATCGGCGGCCAGGTCTCCGCGGGTCCGGTGCAGCCAAAGGCTGCGCGGAACTCCGGGAAATTCGCCACCGGGCCGAGTACGCGCCAGCGGATGGGGCTGTGCACGTCGCTGGTCACCTGCAGCCGGACCTGTTCGGGCCGCTGGTTGGTGCGCCAGCCCTGGGCAAAGGCGATGAAGAAACGCTGGTCGGGCGTGAAGCCGTCCACCGGCGACAGTTTCTTTCCGGCGGTCGCGAGCTTGAAGGCCTCGTAGGCCACGCGCAACCCGCCGACATCGGCGATGTTCTCGCCGAGCGTCTGGTGGCCGTTGATATGCAGGCCGGGCAGCACCTCGAAGGCGTCGTATTGCCTCGCGACCAGCTCGGCGCGTTCTTGGAAGCCCTTCGCGTCCGCGTCGGTCCACCAGCTCTTGAGATTGCCCTCGTGGTCGTATTGGCGGCCCTGGTCGTCGAAGCCGTGCGTCAGCTCGTGGCCGATGGTCGAGGCGAGCGCGCCGTAGTTGGTGGCGTCGTCGGCCTTCTCGTCGAAGAACGGCGGCTGCAGGATGCCGGCGGGGAAGCACATCTCGTTCAGCGTCGGCTCGTAGTAGGCGTTGTTGGTCTGCGGCGTCATCAGCCATTCGCTGCGATCGACCGGCTGGCCGAGCTTGGCGAGTTGGCGCTGCACCTCGAACGCCGACGCGGCGATCACGTTGCCCACGTAGGACTCGCGGGTCAGGGTCAGCTTCGAGTAATCGTGCCACCTGTCGGGATAGCCGACCTTGCTGCGCATCGTGTCGAGCTTCCTGTAGGCCTGCGCCTTGGTGGCGTCGCTCATCCACGCCGCGGCGTGGAGGCGGTTGCGCATGGCGTCGAGGTGGAACTTCACCATGACCAGCGCGCGTTCCTTCGCGGTGGGGCTGAACGTCGTCCGGACATAGAGCTGGCCGAGGTCCTCGCCGATGGCGTTGTCCGCCGCGGCCATCACGCGCTTCCAGCGGGGTTTCAATTCGGTGGTGCCGGAGAGTTTTTTCCCGTAGAAGGCAAAGCGCTCGTCCACAAACGCGTGGCCGAGGTAATTGGCCGTCTGCCGGAGCAGGTGCCAGCGCAGGTAAACCCGCCAGCTGTCCAGCGGCTCGGTGCGCAGCAGGCCGCCCAGCGCGGTGAAGAACTCGGGCTGGCCGACGAGCACCGTCTTCTCGGCGGCGGGGAAATTGACCTGCGCCAGGAATCCTTCCCACGCGAAGTCCGGCGCAAGCTTCGCCAGCGCGGCCCGCTCGAATTTGTTGTAGTTTTTCTCCGGGTCGCGGCGCTCGACCAACGTGCGTGAGGTTTTCGCGATCTTGGTCTCCAGTGCCATGATGGCTTCCGCGGCGCTTTTCGCCGCGGCGGGGGTGTCGCCCGCGAGCTCGAGCATCTTCGCAACGTGGGCGACATAGGCCTTGCGGATGTCCCCGGCCGCGGGCCCGTCGCGGAAATAGTAGTCGCGTTCCGGCAGGCCGAGCCCGCCCTGGGCAAACCCTCCGGTCATCTTCGTCGTGTCCTTGTCATCGATCTGCACGCCAAAATTGAACGCCGCGTCGAGGCCGTCCGCCTGGAACCTGCCGATGACCGGCACGAGATCGCCCGGCGCCTTGATGCCGGCGATAAGCTGCAGCCAGGGCGCGAGCGGCGCGAGGCCGGCCTTTTCGATCGCGGCCTCATCCATGCCGGCGGCGTAGAAATCGCCGACGCGCTGAGCCACGCTGCCCTTGGGCCCGCCGGTCTTGGCGGCGGTCTCCAGGATGTCCTTGAGGATGGTGAAATTCCGCTCGTCGATCTCCTGGTTCACGCCGTAGGAAGCGTATTCCCCGGGGATCGGGAACGAATTGAAGGCGCCGTTGGCGTAGTTGTAGAAGTCTTCGCAGGGCGAGGCCTTCAGGTCGATGTAGGCGCGGTCAACGCCGGTGATGGGCTTGGCCGGCTCGGCCGGCAGACTGCAGCAAGCGGCCAGCGCGGCCGCGAGGGGGACGATGGATTTCATGGGGGAGAGGATGCGCAGTCATCAGTGTGTCAGGCCAAATCAAGCGGGCCAAAGGCGCCGGGCAGCAGCGCCCCGATGGAGACGTCGATCTGCTCCCGGCCGGCGCAGAACGAAATCACGCGGGCGCGCGGCCCGAACTCGTGGATGACCTGCCGGCAGGCCCCGCACGGCGCGCAGGCGGACTTCGTTGGCGTGTAGACCACGACGCACTGCAGCCGGAGGCGTTTCTCGCCGGCGGCCACGGCATTGAAGATCGCCGTGCGCTCCGCGCAGTTGGTCAGGCCATAGGAGGCGTTCTCGACGTTGCAGCCGGAATGGATTTTCCCGGACGAGGTGAGGATGGCGGCGCCGACGTGAAACTTGGAATAGGGCGCATAGGCCCGGCCGGCGGCGGTCTTGGCGGCGGCCTTGAGCTTCTTGAGTTGGGCGGGAGTGGGGCTTTTCATTTCGGCTTTCTGTCATTCTGCGCGAACTACAGGCCAAACTCCTGTTTGACCTCGGCAAACTTCTCAATCGCAAACGCGAGGTCCTCGCGGCTGTGGGCGGCGGACACCTGTGTGCGGATGCGGGCCATGCCTTGCGGCACCACCGGGTGGAAAAAGCCGATGACATACACGCCTTTCTCCAGCATGCGGGCGGCGACCTTTTGCGACAGCGCCGCGTCGCCGAGCATCACGGGCACGATGGGGTGCGTGCCGGGCCGGAGCGTGAGCCCGGCCTTGGTCAGGCCCTCGCGGAAGAACTTCGTGTTGGCCTCCAGCCGGTCGCGCAGCGCGGTGGACGCGCTGAGCATCTCCAGGCACTTGATGGACGCGGCGGCGATGCTGGGGGCGATCGAGTTGGAAAAAAGGTAGGGCCGCGAGCGCTGGCGCAGCAGGTCGATGATGTCCTTGCGGCCGCTGGTGAAGCCGCCGCTCGCGCCGCCGAGCGCCTTCCCCAGCGTGCCGGTGAACACGTCCACGCGGCCCATCACGCCGCAATGCTCGTGCGTGCCCCGGCCGGTCTTGCCCATGAAGCCGACCGCATGGCTGTCGTCCACCATCACCAGCGCGCCGTGTTTGTCGGCGAGGTCGCAGATGCCCTTCAGGTTGGCGATGTAGCCGTCCATCGAGAACACGCCGTCGGTGGCGATGAGCTTGAAGCGCGCCTTGGCCGCGCCGGCTTCCTTCAGCTTCGCCTCGAGGTCGGTGAGGTCGTTGTTCCGGTAACGGTGGCGCTGCGCCTTGCAGAGCCGCACGCCGTCGATGATCGAGGCGTGGTTCAGCTCGTCGGAGATGACCGCGTCCTCCGCGCCGAGCAGGGTCTCGAACAGCCCGCCGTTGGCGTCGAAGCAGGACGAGTAGAGCAGCGTGTCGTCGGTGCCGAGGAACTTGGCGATCGCGGCCTCGAGGTCCTTGTGGATCTGCTGCGTGCCGCAGATGAAGCGCACCGAGGCCAGGCCGTAGCCCCAGCGGTCGAGCGACGCGCGCGCGGCGGCGATGAGCTCCGGGTTGTCGGCCAGCCCGAGGTAGTTGTTGGCGCACAGGTTCAGCACCTTCTGCCCCGAGGCGACGGCGATGTGCGCGGTCTGGTGCGTGGTGATGACTCGCTCACGCTTGTAGAGCCCGGCGGCCTCGATCTCGCCGAGAATCTTCCTCAGGTGGTCAGAGTATGCTGTATTCATGAAACAGGATTAAACGCGGAGATCGCGGAGGATTGGATGATGCATTGGCCCTGCGTCCTTTGCGTGCTCCGCGTCGAAAAATCAGGTCTCCCAGTTCAGGATGATCTTCCCGCTCTTCCCGGCGCCCATCAGGTCGAAGCCTTCCTGGAATTTCGCGACGGGGAAGTGGTGGGTGATGACCGGCGTGATATCCAGGCCGCCCTGCACGAGCGCGGTCATCTTATACCACGTCTCGAACATCTCGCGGCCGTAAATGCCCTTCAGATGCAGCATCTTGAAGACGATCTTGTTCCAGTCGACCTCGGCCTTGGCGGAGTGCGTGCCGAGGAGCGCGATGCGGCCGCCCATGATCATGTTGTCGATCATCTGGTTCAGCGCCACGGCGCTGCCCGACATCTCCAGCCCGACGTCGAAGCCCTCGGTCATGCCGAGCTCCTGGTGCCAGACATCGGTCAGGTTTTCCTTCGCGGTGTTGACCGCGCGGGTGGGGCCGAGCTTGCGCGCGAGCTCGAGCCGGCCGTCGTTGATGTCGGTGATGACCACCTTGCGCGCGCCGGCGTGCCTGGCGACGGCGATGGCCATGCAGCCGATCGGCCCTGCGCCGGTGATGAGCACGTCCTCGCCGATGAGGTCGAACGAGAGCGCGGTGTGCACCGCGTTGCCGAGCGGGTCGAAGCACGACACGACGTCGAGTGACATCCCGGCCGGCACGCGCCAGATGTTGCCGGCGGGAATGGACACGTAGTCGGCGAACGCCCCGTCGCGGTTCACGCCGACGCCGATGGTGTTGGGACAGAGGTGGCGGCGGCCGGCGAGGCAGTTGCGGCAATGCCCGCAGACGATGTGGCCCTCGCCGGTGACCAGCTGGCCCTTGGTGAAACCCGTGACGCCCGCGCCGACCTCCTCCACGGTGCCGACGTATTCATGGCCGATGACCAGCGGCGGCTTGATGACCCGCTGGGCCCAGGAGTCCCATTTGTTGATGTGCACGTCGGTGCCGCAGATGGACGTCTTCTTGATCTTGATGAGCACGTCGTTGACGCCGGGCCGGGGCACCGGCACCTCGGTCATGATCAGCCCGGGACCGGCCGTGGGTTTGACGATGGCGCGCATTTTGTCAGGCATGGGGGGAGGGTGGGATTGGTTGGGGCGGCAGCGTAATTGCCGGCCGGCCGGACACAACCCCGCAGGCATACGCCGTAAGAGCTATTCTGGCATACGCCGTTCGTTTTGTAGGAGCTTGTTTACAAGCGATACAAATATGGTTCGTTGGCGTGAGTCCCGCATCGCCTGTAAACAGGCTCCTATAGCAGAATGTTTATGGACCTCACATCAGCCAGATGGTGGCCAGGGCGAGGAAAATCCCCATGCTGGCCACGTCGGTTGCGGTCGTCAGGAAAATGCTCGAGGCCGTCGCCGGATCGAAGCCGAATTTTTTCAGGGTCACCGGCACCAGCACGCCCGACAGGCCGCTGAGAAAACAGGCGCCGGTCATCGCGAGGAAGACGATGATGCTGAGCTTGAGCGGCGATTCGGCGGTGTGCTTCATGGCGGCGTAGAAAAACATGCCCGCCCCGGCCGAGATGCCCACCAGCGCGCCGTTGGCCAGCCCGAGCAGCCCTTCCTTGAAGACATGCCGCCGCGCGTCGCCCGTTTTGAGTTCGCCGAGGGTCATGCCGCGCAACGCCACCGCCAGGGCCTGGCAGCCCGTGTTGCCCGACTGGCCCGCGAGTACGGGCAGGAACACCGCCAGCACGACGATCTTCTCGATCGTCTTGTCAAAGTAACCCACCACGCCCGCGGCGACGAAGGCCGTGAGCAGGTTGAATTGCAGCCAGGGGTGCCGGAAGATCAGGCTGCGCTTGATCGGCGTCGCGATCCGCTCCTCCTTCTCGACACCCACCATGCTGCCGGGCTGCGCGCTGATCTCGATCGCCTCCTGCTCGAAAATCCGCGAGCCACGCACGATGCCGATGAGCACCCCGCGGTCGTCGCACACCGGATAGGACGGGTAATGCTTGTTCACGGTCAGCCGCATGGCCTCGCGCACCGGCTGGGCGGCCTGCAGGGCGAAGGGCGAGCGCAGCATGAAATCATCGAGCTTTTCCATTTTCTCATGCAGCAGCAGGTCGCGCATGGTCACCACGCCGAGCAGCACGCCGGCGTCGTCGACGATGTAGACGTAGGTGAAGAGACGCTGGCTGGCCAGTTCCCGCACCCGCTCGGTGGCCTCCCCGACGGTGAGCTTCGGCGGGAAGACCGCGATGGGCGACTCCATCAACCGGCCCATGCTTTGCTCCGGGTAGGTGCTGGCCAGGGGATACGGCGGAGCGCTGGTGGTCGAGATCATTGATGGTGGGCTCGGCCTGCAGGTTATGGGAATTTCTCAGCCCGTGTCGAGCGATTGCCGCAACCGGCATTTATCAATGTCCATTTTTCACCGTTCAATTTTCATTTTTCCGAAACCGCTGACCATTGAAAAATGAAGGATGAACAATTTGTCATTTTTCAGTCGAGCGAACGCCACAGATACCAGCTGGCGACCGTGCGATACGGCTGCCAGCGCCGGGCGTGCTTCACGATGGCCTCCGGCGTCGGGTCCTTGCGCTTCCGGTAGAGTTTCTTGAACCCGAGCCGGATGGCGAAATCCCCCGTCGGCATCACATCCGGCCGGCCGAGATGGAAGATGAGCAGCATGTTCACCGTCCAGGGCCCGATGCCGCGCACCTCGGTCAGCCGCGCGACCAGCTCGTCGTCACCGATCCTGGCCGCCTGCTTCAGCGACGGCACCGTGCCCTCGCGGCACTTGGCGGCCAGGTCGCGCACCGCGAGCAGCTTGTTGCCCGACAACCCCGCGCCCCGCAGGGCCGCGTCGGTGGCCTTGGCCAGCGCCTCGGGCGTGGTGCCGCCGTGTTTCTCCAGCTCCGCCAGCACGCGGCCGTGGATGGTCGCGGCCGCCTTGCCGTGCAGCTGCTGGTAAACGATGGAGCGCAACAACGCCTCGAACAGGCTGGTCGCCGGCTTCAGCTCGAGCGCGAACGGCCCGACGCGGTCGATCAGCGCGGCCAGTTCGGCATCGCTCGCCCGCAGGTGGGCGACCGCGGCCTTGGGATCAAAATGGAGTTTGGGTTTCAGATTCGAGAGGGGGATTAAACACAAAGCAGCAAAGAAACTGAGCAGGCTCATTTCTCAATCCGGCAATCCCTTCGCTCCTTGGCTGCTTTGTGTGAAAAATTCAGTTCCTTCGGGTCTTCGTGGTTAAATAACGCTACTCCGACAGCAGCTCGGCACCCTCGAGCGCGAGCAGCCGCGTCTTGGTCCGGACCCCGCCGGGGGCGGAGAAGCCGGTCATCTTGTCGCCGGCCGACACCACGCGGTGGCAAGGCACGATGAGCGGCCAGGGATTGGTCGCCAGCGCCACGCCGACGGCGCGCGCCGCCTCGTTGCCCAGCGCCATCAGTTTGGCGATCTCGCCGTAGCTCGTCTTGTAACCGGGCTTGATGGCCTGCGCCTGCAGATAGACCGCCTGCTGGAAATCGGTCACGCGCGACCAGTCGAGCACCGTGTCGGAAAAATCCTGCAGCTTCCCCTCGAGGTGCTGCTGCGCCCGGACGATGATCCGCTGCACCCAGTCGGGCGGCTCGCCCGGTTGCGTCCGGGCGCGGGCGGCCAGATGCTCCCCGGTCAGTGCCTCGGTTTCCTCGGGCAGTTGGAAGCCCGTCAGCCCCGTTTCATTCCATGCAATGCCGCAGGTGCCGAAGGAGGTGGGGAAAAGCGTGTGGGGCATGGGAAGCTAAGCGGTAAGATATAAGCTGTAAGCAGCCGGCGCCCGCCGCAACGCCGTAAATCAGGCGCTTAATTCGGTAAGATTTCTCAACGTTCATCGTTCAATGTCCAATTTTCATCTTCCGAATCGATGAACACTGACAAATGAACGATGACCGATGAACAATAATTCCGCCCTTAGTTCTCCCCGATGTAGCGCCGGAAAAACTCCTCGAACCGCACCAACCGGTCGAGCCGCTGCTTGGGCTCGCCGCTGCGGGAGAGCTCGTGCGTGGCGCGGGGATAGCGCGCGTATTCGACGTCGCGGCCGAGCTGCTTGAGGCTCTTGTAGAGAATCTGGCTCTGGACGACCCCCGTGCGGAAATCCGTGTCGCCATGCTTGATGAGCAGCGGCGTCGTGATGTTCTCGACATAGGTGAGGGGCGAGTCGCGGTCGAGGATGGCGCGCACCTCCTTCTGCCACGGATAACCGCCCCAGTAGAGCGGCAGGAGGAACCACGCATTGCCCTCGCCGTAGAAGATCGAGAGGTCGTAGACGCCGCGCACCGCCACCGCCGCCTTGAAGCGGTGGTCGTGCCCCACGATCCACGCCGTGAGGTAGCCGCCGTAGGAGCCGCCGGTCACCACCTGCCGGTTCCGGTCGACGTAGGGCTCCTTGGCCGTGAAACCCGCGGCGGCGAGCACGTCGCCGGCCGGGCCCGTCCCCCAGTCCTTGAAATTGGCGTGCTGGAAATCCTTGCCGTAGCCGCCCGACCCGCGCGGGTTGGCGAACACGACGGTGTAGCCTCGCGCCGCGAAGTATTGGAACTCGTGCCACATGGTCGCCTCGCCGGGACCCCACATCGCCGTCGGGCCGCCGTGGATCTCCAGCAGCAGCGGGTATTTCTTCGCAGGGTCGAAATTCACCGGCTTCAGCGTCCAGTAGTCGACCGTGATGCCCTCGGTGTTCACCAGCCGGTGCGGCTCGTAGGCGCTGAGCCTTCGGTCCTTCAGCCATGAGCTGTTGTGCACGGTGAGCGGACGCACGGTCTTGCCGTCCGGCGTGCCGGCATAGAGCTCCCAGGGATTGCCGGGGTGGGTGACGACCTGCACCAGCGCGTCGGCGCCGACATCATAGTCGCGAATGCCCCATTGGTTCTCCGTCGTCAGGGTCTGCACCTCGCTGTCGGCGATGGCCACCCGATGGAGCGGAAACCGGCCCCGGTCGGGCGCGGTGAAATAGATCTGCTTGCTATCGGGCGACCACTTCAGGTTGCCCGCATTGCGGTCCAGATTCGGAGTGAGCATCTTCGGCGTGCCGCCACTGGCGGGCACGATGGCCACCATGGCTTGCTCGAAGCTGAACTCGCCACCCGTCGTCAAGGTGTAGGCAATCCACTTGCCGTCGGGCGAGGGGATGGGGTTGGCGTAACGGCTGCCCGCTTCCTCCAGCAGCACCCTGGCGAGGCCGGTCCTGGCGTCGATCAGGTAAAGGCTGTCGAAACGGTCGCGGTCGGGATGCTCGTCGGCCTTGCGCGGACCGGTGCACACGAGCCCCGTGCCATCGGCCAGCCATTCGACGGCGCCGTAGTTCTCGTAACCGATGTTGACGGCTTCCGGCTCGGCGTCCTCCTTTACCTCGACGATATAGGACTCGGCGAAATCCGGCTCGGGTTCGAGGTCGCCCTCGGCGAGGAAGTTCAGCCGGTTGATCACCCGCGGGTTGCCGTCGGCCTCGTCCTTCGCCAGCCACTCGCGCATTTCCTGCAGCGTTCCGTCGGTCCTGGCCTCAACCTTCTCCGTTTCCTTTGCTTTCACTGTTTCCCTCGTTTCCCCTTTTTTCTCCGTTTCTTTGTTTTTCAATCCCCAGTTGGCAGTGTCGTTGGCCTTGCGGCCGGGCTTCTCCTTGCTCCAGGCCGGGGCGGACTCCCGGTTGGCCTTCTCCAGCGCGTCGCGCACCTGCGCATAGGACATCGGACTGGTGAACAAAATCCTCGTGCCGTCGGGCGACCAGCGCGGGTTGGCGGCTCCCGTCTCCAGCTTGGTCAGCGGCATGGCTTCGCCGCCGGCGAGCGGGAGGACGTAGACCTGCGGCTTCTCCTTCTCCACGTTGCGGACAAAGGCAAGGCGGTCGCCGGACGGCGACCAAGCCGGGCTGGAATTGCGCGCGGTGCCGAAGGTCAGTTGTCGCGGCGGAGTCTTGCCGTCCACGGCGGCGAGCCACAGCTGCGTCCGGTAGGTCCAGTCGTCCTTGGCGTCCGGCTTCGGTTCGATGGACCGGACGACGTAGGCGACCCACCGGCCGTCGGGGGAGAGGGCGGGGGTCTCGACCTGCT
>WNFI01404662.1_pt1 | contig 40453 bp, 33 predicted proteins | sample 5400471 | NCBI WGS metagenome assembly WNFI01 (sample SAMN13153348, study PRJNA577476) | soil metagenome | isolation source: 100 cm saprolite on Douglas fir-dominated hillslope | place: USA:California | collected 2013-09-17 | reverse complement strand
GCAGCTGCACGATCTGCGCCACAGCATCAACATGCTTTGGGAGAGACTTCCCGACGATCTGAGGACCGGCCCGGAAGCCGCCTTGCTCAACGAATTCCGCTGCGTGACTACCATGGACATCGTTCAGGTGATTTACCGTCCGGAGCATGCGCTTGGACAATCAAAGGACTACGAATTCGACCGCCCGACGATGGAAACCCGATGGGCGCAGGGTCTCTCCGATGCGCAGGAAGCGATAGTGGCTGCGCCGTGGCTGGAGCCGATGCCGCCGGAGCTCGGAGCGCGCACATTCGATGTTCGTGCTAAGGGTCCGATAGGGGATACCCCGAAGAATTCGTTGAACAAGGCCGGCGGGTAACCGTGACCGCAGCGGCATCGGTACTCCGAGTTACGTTGCCTTACGAAACTGCGCTATCGCTCTTCATGACGTCGACCACCGACCGCCGACTGAAATTGATGGGCTGGGCTAGAGCTTGGATGAGCTATCATCCGATGGGCCGTTGCCTGGTAGCAAAGACCGTAGGTTCCCACATGCTAGAATGAAAAACAGCTTATACATCAATGGGAATTGACTGACACTCTCTCCGTCGCTGCACTGTTTTCCGCTGTATCCGATCGTTCGAACCGACAGCAAAAACCAATGACTAGTGAGACCAAGGCTGTTGCGGCTAGTTCCGCGATGTTACCGCTTGTCACCGCAAACCGTAGCTTTTGAACGTGGAGTCGGAGGACGGATTTCGCGATGAAGGACACTTGGCGGGCAAGGTTCAAGCCGCTCGAAGTCGAAATTCGGACGATCTCTACCCTCATCGTCTTCGGTGTCCACATCGCTCCCTCGATATTTCGCGACGGCGAACTCCGCCAGCCTGGCAAACACTCACGCCACCATACTAAGGATAAACAGCGGCTCGTCTTGTCGGTGGTTGCGTATGATTCCCTCCCTGGGCACCAACGCTGCCATGTCGCCTGCCTTGACGCGCGGCGCGACGACGACGCTGCCGATGGGTTCACGCAGCTTGAGGCACATACCCTCGGCATAAGCCACCGATACAGATCCGTATTGTCCGTCTACGCCGCATGCTTGCGTCTTCCGTTGTCTTGATGCCGACACCGAGACAAGCCAGCATGCGCGGTCGGTTCCTCTTTCGTCAGCCTTCTCGATAACAATCGTGGACATGCGCTCTTGCTGCTTACAAGGGTGATCACGAAGCAGCTTGTCTCGCGTGATATACACCCGGCGTTTACGCCTGGTAGTGAATGGTTCATCAAAAGGTGGATAGCGCCCGCTATTGATCCCCGGCAAAGTGCGTGCCGTATTCACACGGAAAGCCGCTGGAATTGCCGACTGCAGGAGCCAAGCCCAAGACTTTTGGCGCTTGCCCAGAAAAGCGCCTCTGTGCAAGACAATTGGTTCTCGGAACCGCAATAACGGGTATCGCACTTTGACAGCCTCTCTCGACGGCGAAATTCGCGATGGACGCCATCAGATGCAGGTCCGCGTCTATTTTGAAGATACGGACTCCGGCCAAATTGTTTATCACGCGAATTTTTTGCGCTTTATGGAACGCGGCAGAACAAATTACTCACGCCTGCTCGGAACCGATCAGCACGCGCTGCTCCAAGAAGCGCGGAACGATGCACCCCTTGCTGCAGGAATGCAGTCGCGCAGACGATCTCTTAGTCACGGCGCGTGTACGCGTGGCGTTTATCTCAGGCGGAAAAGCGCAGCGCATCCCGAAGGCCCTGCAGCTTGCTATGGAAGGACATAGATAAACCCAGATCCTCACGCCTTAGCCGTCCAGCGACCCAATGAAACCAACCCGTTAGGCTTCTGTTGCGACATCGTCAAATCAGTGTTCTCTACGCTATTATACGACGACGGCTCCTGCTTTATCCTATAGCGACCGAGCATACTCCACAGCCCTACTGCGTGCCCATCCGCTTACGACCTGGATGCACTACAGTGCAGTCAATCAAGTTACGTAAGGTGGCACGGGTTTCTATCACTTTTCGGTTGATCTTGAGCGCGTTGACGAGTTTCTTAACCTCCGAACGGTAAAGCTCACCGAACTTCGGGTGGTCGAACGGGATCACATTCTCGCTGCCGTCGCCCAGCAGCCCCAAGCGCGCATCAACGTTCTCCCGCTTCAGGTCGCACTCATCGATACGCTTGAGCAGCTCGTTGGGTTTACGGAAAGCCTGCTAACGTCAAGCACCACACGCCTCCGCAGCTAGGGCCGGAGGGGAATTACCCGAAAATACCAGCCTCGCTCATTGCTGGAGTCGTTCACGCCGTCGGAGAACTTATAAAGTAGGTCATCGATATCCGACTCGCTCAAACCGCAGGGGTTCTTTAGGACGCTTTGGTCGAATCCAACATTCCACAAGGTGAGCAGCTCGGACTTCTGGTTCCACCGGGGATGTACGAAGGTGATGGCCATCAGCCCGGGATACTCCCGAAAAATGCCATTTCGGGTCTGGTGACCGGCAAGATTACTTTTCCCATCGAACTCAGGCAGCGAAAAAAGTTGCTCACCAGGAGTCCCAAACCCGATCTGCCATAGCTCCCCACTGACGCAGCTCTCGGCAGGCGGGCAATCGTGAAAGAATACGGGCAGCAAGCTTGAGGGGCCGTAAGGCATGGTATTGAACCGTCCAAGATCGACCACAAGCACGGTCGGCCCATAATGTATTTGATCTCCCTTTACGTTGTTCGTGATTTTTTCGATGGTTGCGTCAAGGCGCTCGGCCAGGCTGGTGCCAGGCAGAGGTCCGGAAATTTCGACAGGATTGCCGAAATGAACGCCCGGCCCACGAGCCCGTGCGTCAAGATCGGCTGTACTGTCCAGCGCGTCGTAAGCGATTTGATTGTGGCGCGTGGACGGGTCGGCTATTTCTAGCGCTTTGACCTCGAAGTACACGTGTCCCGCCGGATGAGCGTGGACGAAATCGGGACGTTTTTGATTGAGCTGTCCCGTCCCCGGCGTCCGGTCGAGACGCACGCCTCGGTCGGCCATTTCCAGCCAGAAACAGGCTTCGGCGTAGACTTCGTAGGCCTGCGCCATCGACGTGTGGTCTTGCGGACCTTGAACCGCCTTCAGCTTCTTTCGCAGCTCATTGTTCAGAGATGCGAGCGTCGGCTCATTTGCCGATCGTGTCTCGATTTCATCGATCCGCGATGCCGTTATGAGAGCAATCGGGATCGACACGGTCAGGTTCGTGAGCATTTGCGAAATGCGAAGGAATTCTTGAGACGTCGTGAGAGCAGCCATGGCGGTCACCCAAGAACTGCGATCAACTGAGCCACAAGCTTTTCGCGATCTGCAGCATGCAGCTTATCAAGGTTGACCTGCTTCCATCGAACGGCGGGAAGCTCTGCTGCTCCATCGATGCCCAACAGAGCCCAATCTGCCTTCCCGCGTTTGAATCCGATCAGAAATTCTCGATGCTGCTTCGGCATTTTTCCAGATACCTCGGTGATCAAATCCTCGCGTGCCTTCAATAGCTCATCCAGCGAGACCGGATCTGAGGTCATACCCTCGAAGCCGTGCTCGAATTCCTTGCGGATATCCTTTCGCCGCGGCACCACAACCTCCGAAATAGGCCGGTCATGGCTGATGAGATAGACGATGAAAGCGCGCCTCAGGTCGTCGCTGATGCCCTCATTCGCCAGAAGATCGCGGATGTCAAAAAGATCGCGAGGATGTTGGCGGTCAAGGGCGGCGACGATTTTTCCCGCGTAGAGGTCGGAAAACGAGACGACTTGTGTCTCTGCAAAACCAAAGCTCTCCTCGACGTTCGGAAGCACGGATCTCATCTCGGGATCGAAGACGCAACCACGAAGGACGGGAGTGACTTCGATCTTGATCTGAGCGCCAGCCCTTTGAAGTGTCAGCTTGGTAACGATGCCTTCCGCGCGGTTCACGACCTCATTCACCTTGACGCCCGGAATTCCCTTGCCAATGGCGACAGCCATTCTTTTCATGCCCGCATCGATCGCGGCCAGCGATTCCGGCCGGCCGGCGACAGGCAGGTAGGTTAAGTCGATATCGACTGACAAACGCGGCATATCGCGCACGAATAGATTGATCGCAGTCCCGCCTTTGAGAGCAAAATCCTTTTCCGCCGCAACGAATGGCAAGGTCTCGATCAGCAGCGCAACCTGATGCCGATAGCGTTCAGATAGGGGCACTGAGATCCTCCGGCACGGTGATCAAATATTTCGGATCGAGCCTTCCGCCTTTCACCAGCATGCGCTTTCCTTTCCCCAAATCGACCTTGTCACGGTCTATTTGCTTCAGCCATGAATGGTTGTGCCGGTCGGCAAACCAGAAGAACAGCCTTTTGACTTTCACGCTTCGGCAATCGTCCAGCAGCTTTTGCAGCTTGCGGGGACTGAGGTTGCGCAAGCCTTCAACAAGCATGTCAGCCTGGTGGAAGCTCTCGCTATTCGGCAGCTCGTCGAGCAGTTCGAGCAACGCGCGCTCGGGCGATGAGACGGTGAGCGGCCATTCGCCCTGGCCCCATATCTGCTTGAATCGGCCTGCCTGGAATTCATCGGCGGCTGCGCCGGTATTGTTCTGGACATTCCAGGCGAAGTTCTTGAGCCCCTTCGTCACCGGATCGGCTTTGAAGAGCGTTGTGCTCTTGCGGAATGTGAAGCGTTCCTTGAGCGGAAGCTTGGACAGCCAGCTGGGCGGAGCAGTGGGACCATACAGATAAACGACGGTCGGCCCTTCAGCCCGGAGGTAGTGCGAGAAGCCCTGCAATTCGAGCGCGGTTCGCCCTCCGACGATCAGGGGGCGCTCAAGCAGCGTCTGAAGCGATATGACGGCCTTCTGCCATGTCAGAGTGCCAAGCGGACGCTTGAAAGTTCCACGCGTCGGCTGAACCAGCCAGCCAGCCGAGACATACTGGCTGCGCAGACCTGTCGAATAGCCATGTTTCGTCATCCACCCAGCATCGACCAATAGGCCTTCCGGGAGGGTATGTTCAAGGTGGTTTAGTTTCCCGCCTGAATGCTCAGTCATACTAAGCAATATAGCAATATTTCAAACCAACGGCAAGTTTATAGATTTGCAAATTTGCTAAGCCTGACTATGCAGAAATCTCATGATCAAAACCTGGCTTGCCGGGGCACGCCCAATCACATTTCGATCTCCAATGCGCAGCCATGGGTGAAGCGAGGCGAAAAAGGGAAGCCGTCTTAAACGGGCCGTGTCCATGCAGCTCGGGGAAGACCGCGCGCCTTTGTTGCTTCAACGGGCAGGGCTGGCACAAGCCGTCCGCAGTCCTTGGACTCAAAGCGCTGCCTGCCACGGGACGTGTCGAAAAATGTTACATGAAGGAGCTGGGATCATGCGTTCCCCCCATCTCGGCCGAGCATATCATTTCGGATTCCGTCTGCCGCGTATTGATGGGCGACGGTGAGTTCTCGATCTCAGGCGTTCCGTGGCTGGAAGCGGGCGAAACGAAGATCATGCCGCCTCTCCAGACAAAATGCCTCTGTACCAAGCACAACAGCGCGCTTAGCCCGCTCGATGCCTCTGCACATTACTTCTTCGCCTCCCTCAAATCTTATCTCGAACACGATGCCGGGTCGCGACACGCCATTCTATCCGGGCATGACCTCGAACGCTGGATTTTGAAAACCGCCAAAGCAGCTGCCGTGTCCCGGAACCTGGCACGTGGAAGACAACGACTGTCGGGTGCGTTCTCGCGGGATGAGGCAATTCTCGACATGCTTGACGACCCCCGGCATTGGCCCGCAGGGGCGGGGCTGTACTGCACCATGAACAGCGGCAACATCATGGAAAACATGCCGCGCTTTCAGTTCCAGCCGCTGACCGACGAGCAGGATGATATTAAAGCGTTGGCGATTAACATCATGGGCTTTCGCTTCGAGTTGCTGCTCGAAGCGCCTGATCTGAGCAAGTATCCGTCCTTGGCCGGTGCCAGATATCGACCCAGCCGAATCCTGATCTCGTATCCAACATCAACGAATTGGGTGACCCTGAGCTGGGAGGATGGCAAGCAACATCAGGAATTGACCGTCCAATGGCTTCAACGGCGTTGACCCTTCGCAACGGACAAATCGTTCTGCGTCGGGTGCCGCACGGGCCGGGATGGTGCGAGCCGCCCATCAGGGCTGGCTGTCCCAGTAAGGCGCCGCCGCCGCATTGGCGTTTCCAGTTGCAGTCGAGCCATTCGGATGCGTGTGGAGCCGATGCATGAGCTTCCCGATCGAGCCCGGAGCCGGCGAGGTGGACGAGCGAGGGCTCTTTCTCGTCCAGGCCCCAGACATCCGCGCCAGGGTCTTGCCGCTGTTCGGCTTCGATCCGAGGCGATCCGACGACCGCCCGGTCGGCCACGGCACCACCTTTCGTATCGACCCATGGTCCCGCTGTCTCACCGCATTCCACGTCCTGGAGGATCTCTTCGAGGTTGACGAAGCCGGTACCGGGGCGGTGCTTCGACCGGGGCTGCGGCTTGCAGCGCTCGAGGTCGAAGGAACAGGGTTCGGCCTGATCGGACTACGCGCGGACGCTTGGCGACCACTGGCTGGATCGTATGCCTTCTGCGGCGTCGAGGCCCCGCCGTTCCAGACGCCGCGTCTTCGGAATCTGACGGAACTGGTCGTGTTGAGAATCCGCCCTGCGACGCAATCCTCCGAGGGCACTCCGTACTGGCCGCTCGATCTGCGGCGGTGGCGGCCTGTGCGCGGCGAGCGCGTGCTCGCACTCGGCTTCCCGAACCTCGATGAAGAGGGCCGCGAGGAACGGCCGATCTCCCAATACCTATATGGGTCCTTCGGTGAGATCACGGACGTGGAGCCGGCGGACGGGGCACGCGGCCGCCCCTGGCCGGTGATCAGAGTCGCAGCCGAATGGCCGGGCGGCATGAGCGGCGGCCCGGTGTTCAACGAGACCGGCAACGTCATAGGCGTGGTCAGCAGCGGTATCGCCGGCGGGACCGGTACGGCAACCTTCTTCTCAGGCTGGAACATGGCCGAGCGGATCTTGGGTTCGATCGATCCCAACAATCCCGGACGCTTCCTGTGTCACGGCGTTTTTGACGATGCAGGCGAGCTCGTCCACGCGACGCAGGATGCCGAGCAAGCGAGGCGCTTCGCCGAGACTCGCGGACTGACAGACCACGCCGTCGTTTCTGTCGACCCACACCGGGAAGGCTGGATGCGCGTGAATGGGCGATAGTGACGCGCATGAGTCGGGAACGGTCCCACCGCGAGACTTCCCCTTCTAACGAGCGCCATCGCCGGGTTGGCCGGCCGCTGGATTACCAAACAAGAACGAGAAATCGCACTGAAGCTTGGCGCTGAGTTCGTGGTCAGGGAAACGCTCCATCGCCGCCGTCCAAACCTTCGCTGCCGTTGCCGCGTCACCGCTGTTCCAGTGAGCGCCACCAAGATCGAACATCGCAACAGCATAGTCTGGATCGAGCGCAAGCGCCTTTTCGTAGGCCTCGATCGCCTCTCTCCATCTATCGAGGCTGGCGTAGGCCGCAGCCAGCTGAAACCAGCTCATGGCGTCCGGTTGAACGATCTGGGCCTGCTCCAGCAGTAGCGGCACACTCTCATCGAACCGCTCCAGAGCTTTGAGGGCAATCGCCAGGCAATAGCCGTAATCGCCGCCCGCCAATTCATAGGCCTTACGAAAACAGCGCTCCGCCTCCGCCCAGTCCTCCTCATCCTGCGCCCAGTGGCCCAGACGATCCCAAGGCAGCGCGGCGTTCTCGGAGTCGATGTGGACAATGTGGCGATCAAATTCCTCGCGGAACTCGCCGTAGCTCTTTCCGATGTTCTCCCCTCGGCCGCGCAGATAGAACATTGTCATGAGAAGCTCCCACCTCGCGGCGGGGTCCTCGGGGTTCGCCCTTACATAGCGTTGCCAGAATGGCGCGGCTTGGCGGGCGTTGTCCACACTCGCGCGCCCAGAGCCAGCGACCAGACGGCGACACCAGGGCCAAATCCAACGGTGGCGATCGGCCTGAGCCACCAGGCCATTGATTTCGCGAAACGCTGCACGGCCGTCGCCAAGGTTGAAAAGGACGTTGGCGCGCCAGCCGGTGACCGCAGAGATCCGGCCCTGCTTTTGATCCGAGAAGACGACCTGGTCGAGATGACGCAAGGCGTCCTCGTATTTGCCCAGGCGGACATAGTGGGTGCCCAGCGCGTTGTGGACCTCCGCAAGGTCGGAATTCAACCGTAAAGCTTCGCGGTAGTGATCCACCGCCTGTTCATGGTCACCGAGCAGCGCGTAACTGGAGCCAAGGTTTTTGTGGATCTGAGCCGCCAGTTCGGGTGACGCAGCGAGCGCCGGGTCGGCCAGCGCGGTTTCGAAAGCGCGCCTTGCTTCCTGCTCATTACGGAGAGCGTGGAAGGCGTTTCCGATCGTGTAGTGTAGGTCGCCGCGCTGGGGATGATCGTCGGCGAGCCTTGTCCGGAAAAAGCTGATGGCCTCCTTGATCCGCTCTGGGCGGCGGCTCATGCCGTCCATGCCTAGGTTGATCTCGGACATGTAACAAATGCCCATTTCGTCACTGCCGGCGCCAAGAACGGCCGCGAACTTAGCGAAGCCGGCGCTAATCGCCTCGTCTGCGTTCTTCTCGTAGAGTTGCACAAGCAGCTTGCGCGCCAGGGCCGGCTCCTCGGGAACGTGAACTTCCGGCGGAGACTTCAGAACGTGATTAGACAGGTCCGCCGCGGCCATGCTGACTTGCTCTACGCGCCGATCGCGTGACGACTTCGCCCCGGAACGGGCGAGATCCGCGAGCTGGCCAAGGCGCTCGACTGTCAGCTCTTCAACGAAAGAGACTGTCACTGACTGCTGGTCGGTCCAGTTCGTCGCGCCATGTTCATATTGACGAGCAACGCTTTCCGCCGTGCGGATGCGTAAGGAGCCCGTCGGCGCGTGATACGCGACGTAAACGCTGTAGGGCTGCATAAGCAGGTAGTTGAGGTTAGTACGGCGCACCTCCACACTGAGCGAACCGTCAGCGTTCAGTGCACTCTCGGTTCCTTTAAGTTGGACGTGGACCCGGGCATTGGTGGCCTGCCCATCAGCCATCACCTCGATCTGGCAGTCGGTCCCGTAGTCCTTGCGGTCCGGTGCCTGCAAAATGAAAGCGCCGCTGTGGGTAAGTCGCATCTGGAAGGCCGCAATCGCCTCGTCCTCGATCTCGTGATTTCGGTCACGACGCGGTAGTTCGTCAAAGTGACTCATAAGCTTAGCTTGATGTGGGCGTTCGGTTGTCTCTATTGCCGTGGATGGTATCGTACGCTGCAACCCTGCCGGATGCCCACGCGGCCCTATCGGAAGCGGACGCAAGGAGTCCGAGCGGAAGAGGGGCCGCCTGGAGCCTCCGGAATCGCTACATGTAGAAGCTATAGCTGACCTGCGGCTTCTCAGTCGGGCTGACGTATTTCATGATGTCTCCGATCTTCCGCGCGCATTCCAGTGTGATGGGCAGACGACCGTCCATCTGAGTGTTGTTCCAGTTCATCTTGGTCAGTCCTAGTATCTCATCGCAAAGGCTCTCAAGGGAGGAATCTTGCTCGTACGCCGTGATCTTTAGCGGGGCCGGGACATACATGCCGGGATATGTCTTGTAGAAGTCGACGGTACCTCGAGTGTAGAGCACTCCCTCAGTTTCAGAAATTGTCATCAGCGTCCCGCGCTTTGGCGGATAATCTTTGTCACCGAACAGCCTGATATCCGTGTCCGTTATCGCGACGAAGTCCTTCGCCCGGATGCCCTTCTCATCGAGCGCCCTGAGAAAACCCTTGCGCTCGCTCTCGCGGAATTGGCTCGACTTGTGGATCACGATCCGAGCCGGCATGTGCTCAAGCGCTCGGTCATACTCGTCCAGCGCGTCGCGCAGCAACTCGTAGGCCTGATCCTCGCTCAGGTACGCGTGACGGTTCTTCTTGTCGATCGACACTGGCGTACCGCGAAGAATGATCCCGTGGCCGAACTCGTCGAAGACCTGCGCCAAGCTCGACGATACCGTCTCTCCGTCGCGGCTCTTGTAGAAACCGATGCCGATGTAGCACGACCGGAGCTTCGCCGTGTCCTCGACGAGCCGCCAAGGAATTGTCTTGTTGCCCTTGTAGTAGAGCGCCGTGACGAAGTTCCATGCTTTCGTGGCTGGGTCCTGCTGATCTCCCGCCTGCTTGGTAATGAGGATGGTCTTCTCGCGCACCAATTGCAGCGGGGTGCCGAGGTGCATGCTCTTGGCCTTCAGGATGCGTCTGAAGTTGTGCTCAAGCTCGCTATCCCCCGAATTATCGTCGTCGCTCTCCGAGGTCGTCGTGATGGAGTCGAACATTTCGTTCGGCATCACGCAGACGATCACGTCCACCGATCTGTTCTCGGCGAGGAAGCGAATCTGCTCGTAGTAGAGTTCAACGGCCTTCTCCACTCGCTCCGCCCGGGACGCGAGCTTAACTACTGCCGAGATATCCGACTTCTTGATGGTGCGGGTGTACTGCGGAGAGTTGATGATCCTCGTCAGGAATCCGTAGTCCTGATTGATGCCGCCGAAGCCCCGAAACAGGTTCAGCAGCTTGGACCCCTCCTTGCGCTCAATTCCATCCCGGCACCTCTCGAGCCAATCGTCCAAGAGGTCGATTCCTTCTCCGCGTCCGACCACGCCGATCCGCAGTTCGGTTCGACGCAACTCGTCTCGCTTGTCGTAGACGCCCAAGTGCTCGATTCCCGTTCGGGGGCAGACGTGCGTGCCGGTACCGAATTCGAGCAGCGGTTCAGGTAGCGTCGTGAGTTTCATGCCGCCGTTCCTCCCGCCACTTTGGTATCGTCTTCATCGTCGTCACCTACTGGCTCTGCCTCGTCGGCGTCCTGCACGTTGAATTCAACGAGGGATAGGAAGCGCAGCCCGTGGTCCTCGTCCTCGTTCTTGCTGGCGCCGGACAGGAAATAGGCCACGAAACGAACCATGTTTCGGACGGTTGCATTGTGCTCAAGACGCTTCTGCGCCGACAACAGTTCATCGTGCCAGCGCGATTGGCGGTAGCCGTCATAAGAATAGTACCAACTCGGCACGATCTGCGCATACCAGTCGTCCCCCAGCTTCGTGAACGTCAGGTCGAACGAGAAATGCTTCTGGTGCGCGACCTTGGACGGATCCTTGCGCTGGTACTTGACCTCGAACACGCGGCGGATCGCGGTCCTTTTCCCGATCCAAGTCTCCCTCCGCTCAAGCTGTCCCTCCTCGGTCGGTCCGAAGAAGAAGAACCCGTCCTTGTTGTGCATGCGCACGTGGCGCTGCTTCAACTGCTCCCGCGTTTCGGCCGAGAGAAGCTGCTTCAGGATGTTCACGTTGTCCAATTCGGGGGACTCGGCCAAGTCGGATACGTTCAGCCGCTCCACCGAGCCCGCGTCCACCACGCTGATCAGGCCGCACTGTTCTATGTCGTGGAACGAGAAGAGCTTGTTGTCGTGGCAGACCCACGCATCTGTCTCCACGTCATTCAGTAGTAGCGCCATCTTGACGACCGATTTCCTGCTCCGCGCCTTTCCCCCGTAGTTGAGCTTCGCCTTCCCCTGCGCGATCACCTTCTTGTCGTCGATGGTCAGCTCGGCCACGTAAACCGCTTCGGGGAGCTTGATCATCTGAAGGTTGGACGTGATGGCCGTCGGCGCCGCAATGCTCTCCGAACTGAAGCTGATGTACGCGTCGACTTCGCCCAGGATGCGCTTGAACTCTGACAGCACTCGCTCCTGCGCCGCGAGCCGCAGAGCGGTCACCTGACCGAGAATGTCACCGAGGTCGATGATGTGCTTCTTGCAGTTGAAGGCGAACTGGTCAGTAAGCAGCCCATTCACCGATGCCTGGCTGTAGGACGACTGCTTCTTCCCGAGCATGAGGATGAACAGTTCGTCGAACGTGTTGTAGTAGGCGCGGTCCATGAACTGCTGAACTGTGAACTTCACCTTTTCCAGCGTGGTCGTCGAAGTGATCTGGAATGCCACCCGATCGTGATCGTCGCCGAGATCGATGCCGGGGAAGTTTTTCTGCTTCCGGTTCAGATTGGTGAGATGCGGGAGGTTATATACTGACTTCAGGATGGGGATGAACGCGTCCTCCAGCGCCAAGTTGATGTCGGTTCGACCCTGGGAGGTCGCCAACTCGACTTGAACGATGATGCGGCTGACTACGTCGCGAAGTTGATTCTCGACTTCAAGCTGCCTCATTCCGTGTCCCCACCTTATGAATGGCGCACTTAGTAGTGGGAACGCAGGGTGAACATTTCAAGGGCCGGGGCCAGCCATCCCGTCCAGAAGTTCGCTTCGCTGCCAGTTTCTGCTGGAAATCCACCACTCGCCCCTGCGGCAAACGGGGCCATCGCAGATGAACTCACAGAAACCGAGAGGCCGAGCCGCGAACGACGAATCGGAGGAACTACGGCGATCTCAGGCGAAAAAGCACGGCGCATCCCAAAGTCCCTGCGACTCGCCATGGAAGGGCAAAGTTAAATCTACCCCTCGTTCATGCTATGGCCTTCCAGCGCCCCAGTGAAATCAGGTCGTTTTTATTCTGTTGCGATATCGTCAAACCAGTGTTAGGCGGCGTCTTATCGCATCTGGCCTGGCAATCGCGCGCACCGCTCCGACGCGATAGAGCGGACTGCCACCCCTGGGGAGGCGGTAATATCCAGCGCAGCCATCTCGTTCATCGCCCTTGGCAGCAAGATCTCTGGGCGGGCGAGAGCAACTCGAGCGATGTTCTATCGATAGATAGAGGTTGACAGAGCTGAACTGGTCTCTTTAAGCCCTACCTATCGAGAGGTAGCCACGGGAGCAGACTCAATGAGTGACGTCGCCGCCGCCATCATGGACGCCGCCGAGCGGCGAATGCGGAAGGGCGGATTCAGCGGTTTCAGTTTTCGAGAGATTGCAGCCGACGTGGGCGTCAAGAGTTCTAGCGTCCACTATCATTTTCCGACGAAGGAGAACCCCGCGGCAGCCGTCATTCAGCGCTATACCGCACAGACGGCGGATTTGATCGAACGAGAGCTCCAGAAGGAGCCAAACGAAAAGCTCGTGGAGGAGGGCCTCTCGTCGGATGAGGCCTCGCAATTGCTGGCAACGATCACGGGCGCATTGGTGGTGGCCAATGCAGTGAATGACTTGGCGACATACGATCGAGCTACGCGCGAGGTTACCCGAGCGTGGAAACCTGCGCCGGCGAAAGTTGGTCGCCAGCGCTCGAAGTAAGCCTCGAACTCGCGCCGCTTGAATTCCGTTTCGAAATCACGGCTAACGAGGGACCGCTCGGCAGGAGCGCGATCCGTCGCCGGGCCGCGGTGGGAGAAGTAACCGCTCCCCTTCATATTCGCCCGGCCCAGCTCCGCCCGGCCGCCAGATCCTGGCTGTCTAATTCGTAGCTCATCGTCGCCACCCACTCCGTAAGAAACCTGAGAGCGACCGATACGAGAAACTGCGGCGAGCTCACAGATTCTGCGCTACCGCTAGATTATTTTTGGTGAGTTTTTTGGTGAGTTTTGCTTTCACCCCATCGGGAGCAGTAGGCTAAGTATTTGATTTTATGGCGCACCCGACACGATTCGAATGTGTGACCTTTGTCTTCGGAGGGCAACGGTTCCACAAGGTTCAACCCGTCTGCTGGTCTACACGAATACGATCGGATCGGCAGACTCTTGGATGGCTACGCCCCAACTAGTCATCGACCGGGTGGATTGCGGATGGTCCTGCCATCTCATGACGTTCCCATTCTCCCAGCTTCACGGCCGCATTGTTGCCATTAGCCGGAGAGTTCGGCTCGGGTTCTGAACGATAACGACGATCCAGGCGCATTCCCTCCGAGCCGAAGTTCAATCCATCGATTTAACAATCAAAAATTGTATCGACTGTGATGGTCGGGTAACAGACTCAGGCTGCCATGAACGGTAGTATCGGAGTCAGCAGCGGTCCGAACGGACAACTGTAATTTTTCGCGGTCGCCTTTGCCTGAACACACCGTTTTCGGACGGATGCTCGAAACCAAGTCATTGAGTAACGCGCCATGCGGTCGTTACGCTTGCTTTTTGGAGCCTCTTGCTGCGCATTTTTGGCGGCATGCGGGACCTACATTCCTAGTCAAAGAGACTGGCCACACGCGAGCGCGCCCGAAGTCGAGAACATGAACTCCGTTCTCATTCGAAGCATCGTATGTGAGTTAAGCTATGCCGTAACCCTTACGATCGCAAACGATCGGAAACTGGCGAAGGACCGCCGCAGTCGCCGAACCTACAGCGATTTCCTCAACGGTTGGGGAGTGGAGGTCGCCACCGATCTTACCGTGACGGAGAACTCGACGGTCAATCCGACGGGCATCTGGGCGCCGGTTTCTCCGGTGTCGGCGGTGTTCACCCTGGGGGGCGGCATCAGCGGCGGCGCCGTGTCGACGAACGAGTACATGTACAACGTCTTCTATCCCATATCGGCATTGTACAAGCCGCAGTACTTTCCGTTGGATACCGAGTACAGGCCTTGCCGGGATCCACGCGGCGACAAGCAGGGATCGCCACTCGTGGATATCGACCTTCAGATTCTGCCGCTGCTCGAGTCCCGAATTCAGATCGTCGAGTTGGGGTTCGCGCTCGGTCCGCAAAGGAAGGAGATCGTCGCAGGCGAAAAGAACGTCCTGACGCAAACCGTCTCCATCAAAGAATCGGTCTCGGGCGACATAACACCCACGTGGACGTTCACTACCGGTTCGGTCAACCCTTCCGGGAAGTTCCTCAGCGCGGGTCGTGATCGGACGCATCAGGTGGTCTTCACGTTCGGGCCCTTGGGTGACGGAGGGCGTGGACTGACGCCGCTGGCGGAGCAATTCCATCTGAATGAGCAGTTGAAGGCCGGACTCCGCGGCTTCCCGTTCACGCAGCGATAGGCGGCGAGTCCGAAGCCGCACCGAGTAGGAGGAGCGAAGATGGCAGGGCCGAAACAGAAAAAAGCCAAGAAGAGCGCCGGCCGGCGCGCCAAGCGTGATGCCGGTTCCGCGATCAAGAAACTCGACGTACCCACTCTGCATGACGAAGCGCTAAGCGGGGTGATGCTTCATCTTGCATCGGCCGTGCGTCTCAGACGAGCGCTCAGCACGACCAAAGCTACGCTAGGGGAGGCATCCGGAAGCTATTGCTATACGAAGTCCGGCAGCAGCTCCACCGTCACCATTTGGAGCAATGGCTTCATCGTTGGGCAAAGTTCGGAAGCAGAAGCAAAAGCAAGTGGTATCAAGCCTTGCGGCTGACGGAGAGCCGCCGCGGTCGAGCGCGCGCTCGCGGATCGCTGCAATGATGTCGCGGATGCGTCACGTAAGATCGTAGTCGTAACGGCGATGCATAACCGTATGACAGGACGATCGCGGAGTCGCCGGCGCGGCCGGCCGGCCTTTTCGAAGCCGCCCTATCAGAGCATCATGGCGGTCGGCCGGCGGATATGTAGCGACAGAGTTCGGATCTTATCAATCGAGAGACGAAGCATGAACTCAATCTCTGTACGCGTCTCGATCGTGGTGGGCATCCTGTCCGTTCTGCTTGTCACCGCCGTTTCGGCGGACAACGGGCCTTCGTTCAAATTCGTGAGCTCGGAGGTCGGTCTGTCCCCTCGCTCAGTCTCGGGGCCGCCGACGGTAAGGCTTTTGCTCGAGGGCACGCAATTGCCGCCGGGGAGTAACGAAGTTTCGGAGCTCGCCGATGACGCGGGTTCATCGCAGGTGGAGTTCGAGCCGACGGCCGCCGATCCAGGCAAATCGACAAGACATTGGCTTCTTACCGCGAGGTTCAAGACGGACGAGCGTCCGGCCGAAGGCGTACGGCGACGCCAGGTACGCGCTTTCCTACAAGCTTCTCGAGAACAAGGCGCCGGTGCACGCCGTTGTTGTTGGATGCCGCCACCAGCGTATTGATCTTCAACAGATCGCCGAACGTATCCGTCACCGTAAACGTCCGTTCGTTACTCCGCGAGCGATTTGCATCAGCACCAAGGAGGGCGGTGAACTTCGGCGACCACGGTCCGAGCAGATCCGAGGTTGTTCCCAGATTATTCGTCTCGTTCATCGTGAGATCGAAGTTATAGGCAATCGCGGCCGTGTAGATCACGTTGTACAGGTTTCTGTACTGAGCGTAGTCCGGTCCGGGAAAGAGATTTGGGTTGAATGCGCCTATTGCTTCAGGTTCGGCGTCGTACTTCTCGAGCAGACGCTGGGCGATCGGGTCCCCTCCGTCAGTTTCCCGTCTGAGCACTCGAAGGATGATCGCGATAACGGCCGCCCGCGTTTCGCAACGGATCTGCCGAACGATGTGGTAGGTGTTAACGCCCGTAACATCTTCGGGCAGTGGATGGATCGAACCAGCTGACAGTAGCAACGCAACCGCGACGAAAAACCGGATACACATGACGGGCCCCCGCCCAAATAAAATCGAAGATCAATAAACTCAGATAATCAATGCCACTTCCGATTGTATGCACACTCCGGTTGATCTGTCTTTGTGATTCTCGTGCTTTATGGCAAGAATTTCAGCGTCATTGGCCGGAGGTATTATTCGGAGTGGGGGTCCGAACGCCGATCTCAGACCGCGCGCACGAGGACGTGCTTGCTCCATAGCCATGACGCGATCCTGTCGCCGGTAGCCGGCGGAACGTAGTCTCGCCAAATTTTCGGAATGTCGCAATAGGCGAACCGCTGCGGCAGAGCTGAAAGCAAGCGAACCAGATCGGCGCCCTCGACGTAAGCAACGTCACCGTCGATATTGGGGTGCCTGACGACCTGCCGGACCTGCACGAAGACGCCATCGATAGCGGGCGCTGCGTCGAGCGAGGCATGGGGCGACACGGCGACCTGGTCGGATGCTGCGCGCGGCGGCGGTTCCACGGATGGATCGGGATCGCCTACGGCCATTGCTGCAGAGGCATCGCCCGCACGCGCGCGCCAGAATGCGTTCGGGGGCGCGACCCGCGCATATTCCTGCTTCGTCCTGCCTGTGTAACGACCGACCCGTTCGCCTATGCGCATGCAAAAGAACTGCCGGGCCGCTTCGGTGTTTTCCGGCTTTTTCAGGATGGTGTTGACGACAATCGAGCCCTGCAGGCCCGACTGCAATGCCAGATGCACGCCTTGCGACGACAGCGGGTCGACGCTGAAACATGCATCGCCGAGCCGGATGTAACGATCGCCGACGGGATCCTCGGCGTGGTGACTGCTGGCATCGCAGACTTGCGGAGCGGAAATCTGTTCTCCGAATTGCTCCGGCCGCAAGGCGCGGAATTGCCGAAGCAGGCCGGCGTACTGCGCTTGCATGCCGTCTGCCTTGCCGGCTCTGAGGCTGCGCGGATCGGAGAAGACGGATACGACTGCCTGGTCGTGCGCTGTCCGGGCGTACCAGAGCCAGGCATCCTCGCCGGCTTCGATCAATCCGTCGAACGCGACATTCCCTGTGAGCGCCCAGTTCGCATGGATCGATACCAGCGGCGGGCCATCCTTGATGCGAGCGCCTGGTATGGCCGGGCGCCGTCCGGCTGCGTCGACGATGAATTGCGCCTTCAGGCGCTGTCGTCGTTCGTTCGCAGCGATCGTTACGCCCCAGCCAACATCCTCCAGCCGCTTCACCTCCTGGACCTGGACCGGCTGATAAATCCTCACACCCACCGAACGTGATCGGCCCAACATGAGTTCGTCGAGCACGGCGCGATCCACATGGTATCCCTGTTGCGGAACGAGCCTTGCCTCCGGGTCTCCCCACCTCACGGCCGTGAGATGGCGCCGCCAGAATTGCGCGCTGTCGAATTCGCGGCCAAGGCCGAGGTAATCGATCAGCGCGACCGTTTCATCCGATATGCAAATGCCGACATGGCTGCGCGGAAAGTGAAGGCGCTCGACCAGCCCGACGTCCAGGCCCATTTGCGCCAGCCGGATGGCGGCCGAGGCTCCCGCCGGCCCCGCCCCCAGGATCACGACATCATGTTCGGCGGCAAATTCCATGCTTCGTCCGCAGCAACAGAAATCAATGGACCGTCAGGATACGCTTCAAGCTGTCTGGATTCGTCCGCAATAGTTCGGTGTAAAGGACGAGGCAGTAATTCAACCACCCGCGAATGTAGTCGCAGGCCGGGCGCCCGCGCTTGATCGACTCGTAGTGGCAGCTTCCGGAGCAGAGGTAGCGCCCCCAGCACGAGCCGCAGGGAGATTGCTTCTGAAGGTGGCGGCTATCGAGCCAGTTGGACTGCCTGCCCTGATCCACGCCGGTGAATACATCGCCCATCAGGCCATCCTCGTCATTGACGAAGCGATGGCAGGCATACAGTCCGCCTTCCGCCGACACGCCCATATATCCGCCGCCGGCGCCGCAGGGATATTGTTCCCGCTGGTAGACATGGATGCGCTGAAGGGTCGTGATCACGTTCGAGAACGGCAGGATGCGGTCTCCTCGCAAGCTGTCGCGAAAAATGTCGCCACACCCGATCAATTGCGCGAGCAACCGATCGAGGTCGGCCGCGTCCATCTCGTCCTTTCCGCTGGGCGCGCTGAGCATGGGCGAAAACATGATGGCGTCGAAACCCATCTCCAGCAGACCGGACATGATCTCGGGGAGGTCCAGGTTCTTCGGCGTCACGGTGACGCGCGCCAGGACGCGATAGCGCCGCCGCTCGGCCGCCAGCAGGGCTTTCACATTTCTTGCGACTTGCGCGAAGCTGCCCTTGCCCGAGCGGTACGGCCGCAAGTTGTCATGCGTTGCTTGCAGGCCGTCCAGGCTGACCGTCAGCGTAAAGCCGTATTCCTCAAACAGCGCGATGTCCTCGTCGTTTAGCAAAGTGGCATTCGTCGTCATGGTGAAGCCGACGCGGATGCCGCGCGCGGCGGCAGCGGCAGCGGCATACCGGGTCGAAGCATGCAGCGTCTTCCGGTTGACCAGCGGCTCGCCGCCCATGAACGCCAGGGTCAGGCTCTCGCCCGAAGCGGCCTCTCCGACCAGCCGGTCGATCGCGGCTCTCGCCACATCCGGGGGCATGCTGCCTGCCGTCCCCCCGAATGTTCCCTGCTGCGCATAGCAATAGGTGCAGCCGAGGTTGCATGTCTGCGCGACCGCGAGCGAGATGGCCTTGACGGGCACGCTTGCCGGCGCGGCGATCTGCATCGCCGCCGGGGTCACGATACCGAACGCGAGAGCCGTCAACTCGGCGCGACCTGGATCGCCCAGACGCAACATTGCGTCCAGCAAATTGGCGTGCCCCGCGGGCAGCAGATGGATGTTTCCGCTCTCGACATCGAGAGCGAAGTGCCCCACCTCGCTCTCGAACAGATGGAGCTTTGCCGAGCGCGGCCGCGTGTGAGCGTGGCGATCAATCTCCTCGACGGGACCGGCGATCGCCATCACGACGTCTCCGGCGGCAGCTTCTCGGCCTCCAGCGGGAATGGTGCCACCGGCACGTTGCCGGCGTTGTCATTGGCGTCTCGCTCCGTTCCGTGCAGGTCATTGATGTTATTCTTCACGTCGCGGCCGATTTCCATCATGTCGATGTTGGCGTTGAGCCAATCGGGGTTGTTGATTCGTGGGCCGTTGGCTGCAAACTGCTGTCGCGCGAGAACTCGCGTCTCCGGCGCCGTGTCGAACGTCAATTCATCGGGATAGGTCGACGTCCAGTAGTTCAGGCAGGCGCTCAGATCGGTCTGCCAGGCCGAGCAAAGTCCCGCGGTCAACTGGCCCGGCCTTGTGGTCGCATAGCGCGGCCGGATCTCGTTGGCGTTGATGTGCTGCTGTCCCCGCGGAAAAAAGGCGCCGGCGGGATTGGGCAATGCGGGTCCGCCGTCGAGACAGATCTCCATGCCCGGGTTGTAATCGGCGTTCATGGTTTTCATCATCGCGAGGTCCATGGCGTAGCCGACGCCGGAAAGGCTGGCATTTTGCGGTATGTTTAGAAGGGTCCGCGTCTCCTGCACAAAATCCTTGTTCTGGAGATTGTTGATCTGGCCCGGACCGACATCGGGAGAGTGATCCTGCGGCGCGACGATGACGCAGGCGGGCACGATCGGAATGTTGTTGGCGCCAGCCAGGGTGACACTAATCGAGCCATCGGATGTGGCGTCGAGGATGCCATTGTCGCTATGATGACGATCGTAGCCTGGAATGGAGGTGTTGGCGGTCTTGCGGTACGCCCCTCCCATCGGCGGGATGAACAGGCCATCACCCGTGATGTCACCGAGCCAGACCTTGCCCGGACGCCAGGGATTGTCGCCCTCGAGCCGCTTGCTCTCACCCGCGGTGGCGGAAGCCTGCGCCTCGACCGCGGGCGTTGCTCCCTGGGACCAGACATTGAGCTTTCGATTGGCCACATTCGCGGTCCAGGTCGCGCGCAGCCCGAGCCTGTTCATGACGTCGCCCGTCAATTCCCCGATCTCGCGGCCTTCGGCGCCGTATGCGAATATCCTGAACCTTACCGCCTGCCGCATGATCCAGTGCTTGCCGTTACGCAGTGACATGTACTTCACGCTTTGCGGGCCCGCGGTCTTCCGCTTTTCCTCGTAATCGAAGAACTCGTAATAATCCTCATTGCTGGCGAGCCTGGCACAGCCGATGGCCGGATGAATCTTGAAGGCTGCGACATCTGCTAGATCGTCTGGGAATGCCATGGATTCATACCTCCGGTTTGGGATCGATGGACGCCGTCAGGCGATCGGCGGCTTGGGAAACTCGAATGGAATGCCGGCCTTCACGTTTTGCTGCTGTGCGCTTTGAATGATAGCCGTGGCACGGTTGGGCAGGGTCTGCATGGTGCCCATCGCGTCGACGAAGGCCACGTCCGCCTGCGATTTCTGCTCTGGAGCCGGGCAGTTGAAGGCCTGCTGCAACGAGTTGACCATACTGGTGTAGGAGTCGTTGAAACGCTTCATCTGCAGGCTGATGGCTTGATTGCCGGCAAAGTCCGCGGCTTTGGCGTTGGTGACGAATTCATGCACGCCGGTCTCGTCAAACGGTAGATCACCGCCCGAAAAAGAATATCCGAGTGGCTTGGCGTTTTCGTCCTTGACGAGAAAACGCTTCTTGATGATCGACTCGAACCGATAGAAGTGCCCGGGAAGGCCTTCGGCGGTGAGCGGGTCGTAGGGGGCCGAGCCCTCCCCCTGACCGACGACCCAGCGCAGATGCCGGACGGCGGATGCCTTTTCCGTGATCTTGAAGTTGATCTCGGGTTTCAGCGGGTACTTGCAGGTGTCCTGGTTGCTGAGATAGGCGATCGGCCTGAAATTCGGAACGACCTCCCGTTGCTTGTACGCGTCACGCACAGCGTTATCGAACAAGCCGGGAATCGTGTCGCCGTCGATGATATCGATGATGCCCTCATAGAATTGCCCGATCGTTTTGGGGCGTTCTGCGAAGGCCGCCGTCGGAAATTCGACCGGATGCTCCGGCGTCTCGATGTGCATGAAAAGCGTCTGGACCAGATCGAGCGAAAAGGAACACAGATCAAGTGTGAGCGGCGGCTCAAGAACGTTCAGATGACAGGGATAATCGGGCACCGCGGCCACGATATCGGGCGCGACGCCGATGGCGTTCATGAGATTGGCCACCGCGGTCATGTGAAGCATCTCTTCAATGGCCGCCCGCAGGATCAACTCGGAGATCTTGGTATTTGCCGTGGTCAGGCTGAAAACCGCAGACAGATACGTCGGGATCGTCGCAAATTCGAGTTGTAGGGCATGTTGCAGCAGCACGCCGAGCGTCTGCCGCGCGTCCTCGTCCCGGATAACGCTTGTCTGAATGCCGCGGAGGCTGGCCTCAAGATGACGATTGACGGTCAGGGGAGAATAATTTGTCGCCATAATAACTCACCATCACTTCAATATCCGGGAATGATAGTAGGGCGCGCGGGAAAGCGCAACCAAAGGTTGGTCGGGGCGACAGCTACTTCAGCGCCAGCAATGCGGTTTAGCCAATCAATCCCGTGAAGGCGAAAGCGGGCCGCGCGCGCCAAAAAAGGTGGTTTGTCGAGCAATTGCCGATGCCCGACGTCAACGGGGCCGATCAAAACGTGGAAGCGGATCCGGGCGGGTCGCGAGCAAATGGTGCCGCGGCCTACAACGAGCCTAGCCACGCGAAATGTCTCGTTCGGGCGCAGGAAGGCGACTCACCGGTCTTATCTGAACCTGGCACAAGCGGATTCAAGCCCGACCTGTTCCGGAGCGCACCTTCCCCGCGATGTTCGAGCCAATCCATGGTTCGGCGTTCGATATCATGGCAAGGGCATCGCCAACCCCGTCGGCACCTTTTGGTCGGCGGTGATGATGCTGATCTCGGCGAATCGGCTGCGGCCAATCGCCTCATGAAAGCGATCGAGTGTGTCACCCCGATCCGCGCTTCCATACGCCCGATCTCGGCGGCAAGGCGAGGACCGCCGACGTCACCACCGGCGTGGTCGAGGCGTTTTTTTTGGCGCCAACGATTAGGCGACCGCCGGGAGTGAAAGCGGCTCGGGCGTCGCGCACTCTCAGGATGCCTTCCTTAGTCATGCGCGCTCTTCGCGTGCCTCACGCTTAGATTGAGCTTTTCATCCGTCTCGAAATACGCAATCATAGGATGCGAGGCGGGACTTTAGAACGAAATGGTTAGCGCGCAGCTCGCCGCTGATTGAAGGCGCGGCGGCTTGAAGATGTGGAGCGGAGCTGCGTTGTCATTTTCTGGCAATACGGTCCGTTCATCAGAATTGATTTCAATAGTATTTTGATACATTAAAGGGTTTTGCCGATGGCCGCTACGATCGTAACGTTCCTTGGTTATACCTCTCCGGTCGAGACCAACGGCGCAATCGTTCAGCCATCGCCTTCCGCCGTCGACTACCCGGCAGGCGGATGGAACGCCACGTTCAACAACGGGCTGCTCGATCTCAATCTCGGAGGCTGGATCGGGCCGCCGCATGCCGAGCAGCGGATTTACCTGGTCGCCAAAGTCGACTGTGTCTTGAACAACGGCGTCTGGACACCCGACAGTGTCAGGGACGGCGCGAAATTCTGGCTTTTCCCGAACAACGAGACGTCCGTACATCCCAACATCGACGTCCGTCTCGGTTCGCTAGACTTCAAGTCGAACAGCATTCACGGCCTGGGGGTCCGGGGCGGAAGGATCGTCTTTCAGAACGTCGAACATACCTGGGCGACCGACCCGGCCTCTCCGCTCGTGCTGGTCAACCCCAGCATCCCCATCGATTTCAAGAAGGGCGTGGCACAGATCGATCGTGACGCGCTCGAGCTCGTCGCCTGCAATATCCGCGGGCCGATCACCAAACAGGTCAAGTGCTTCAGCCGCAGTCACATCTCTCGCGGCACGGTTGACATACCCCTCGGCAGACCGCCCGCCTCGCTCAGTGTCATTTTCGACGCGGCGGACAACAAAGCGCTGCCGCTGCATGTCGATGTGCTGGATCGCAAAAAAACGAGCGTCGACTCCGGCAATCCCATGGTCGCGGCGCTCAGCATCACGAACTATGCTCTGAGGCTCAACCTGCTCCGCTCCGCCGCCGATACGATCGCAACGGCTGTCAGCGCGCTTGCTACTGGGGCCAGTCTTCCGCTCACCACCCATTTCCTTTCCAACCGGCAGAATGCTGCGGCACTCTGGAACGGCCCCGCATCGCTTGCGCTGGGCGTTCGGGCCGGTGACGCCGTCAGGCCCGCGTCGCTGTTCGTCATCAGTCCGAATCTCACGCTGCAACCAACGAGCGCGACCCCGGTGCACGGCGTCGCCTCCGACGCCGAATTTGCCTTCCAGGGCGCTGCAACATTCCTGCTCGACACGGCTTCAGAACCCCATCATCCCAACCCAAAGGGTTTCGATTCACCCATCGTCAGGGAAATCACCTACCCTTATCTGCGCTGGTCGAATTTGGCGGGCATGTCGGCGAAGCCAGTGACGCTGATGCACGCCGGCAAGAGCACTGTCGCCGGGCAGACCGCGGGCAGTGCGGGGGCCGCGATCGAGGCCGTCGGGCTTTTAGGTTCGACACTGGTGCTGCCCTTGCTGGACCGGCCACGGCTGCTGCAAACCGGCACGAACGGACAGGATCACATCAAATTCCTCGATAGCCTGCTCGCCAGTCCTTCCTATCCCCTGGTCGAAACGACGCACGATTCCGGACGGGTCATGTCCCCGCCAAGCGGTGGATCGACAATGGTGCTTAGCGCACTGTTTGCAGCGGACAAGCCTGCCTATCATCCGTTCAACAACCTCTACAATTTGGGTAACCGTTTCACCCTTGATTGCCGCGACAACGGCACGACCCACGATTTCCTCGCTATCCCGCAGGATGCGCAGTTCGCGAAATGCCAGCTCGACGGCCTTCTCGGCGACCCAAGCTCGCCTTTCAACATGCAGGGCACTCCGGCATCCGGCATCCTGAAGCTTTCACGCGGCATACGTCTGCAAGAAATCTGCGCGCGGCTCGGTATTGCGCCGCCATTTTCGCCGGATGACCCGATTAACAGCCCGAATTGGGTTGGCCTGATCGTCTTCAAGATCACGGCAACCACCAACGGTGGCAACGCATTGGCCAAACTGTTCGGCAATGCGACGTTCACCATGCCTTATCTGGCCGTGACGGCCAAGGACGGCTCCAACGCATTCGACTTCACCGGCACGCTCACGTACGCGAACGTGACGCCGTTGCCGACACCGGCCGGCGAAGCCAATTTCAGAATCAGCAACGTCAATGCGTTCTGGCAGAACAGCACGCTGCAGAAACTGGATATCGACGGCACGCTCAACGTCGGAAATTTTTTGGGGTTGACCCTCAATCCCCCGCAACGGATCGCCATCACAGGACGATACGACAGCAAGACCGCGAGCGTTCGCTTCGCCAGCCGGTTCGATCCGATCGACCTTCTGCCCGCGACGGTGAGCGGTGCTCCGATCAAGACGCTCCGAATCGATTCCATTGATCTCGTTTTCAACAACGACGGAGCCACGATCGTTGCCGGCGGTCTGATCTCCGTGAGCGGGTTCACGCTCGGCAGTTTTTCCATCGACGGTCCCGGCAGCCCGGTCGACTTCACGAAGTTGGCGTTTTCCTTCAAGGGGTCTTCCGGATTGTCGGCGATCGACATCAGCATCGATTATGCCGCCCTCCAGCTCAATCAGGACAACATCAGCTTCGACTGGGGATCGTTCAAGATCGCGCTGACCGGCATCGTGATGGCAAAGGATGCGAGCTGGTGGGGCTCGATTCCGGTGCTGCACATCGGGTCGGGTAGTCCGGCGAACGCACCCTCCGCCGCCGTTACCCTGTCGCTCAGCTTGATGAAGCTGCCGGCGCTGGCGGCGAAATCGGTCGACCGGCTCACACTGAAGATCATCGTCGGGATGCTGCCTGCCGGCGGCAACTGGAGCACGAATTTCTGGGCTGCAATCCAGGCCGTCGACTTCAATGGCCTCGAACTCGATTTGCTTCAGTTTGCGACCATCAAGATCAAAGAACTCAGCATGAACCAAACCGGCGATGTCGCCGAGTTCAGGGCGGACGGCGTTGACGTCGAAATATTGGGCAAGAAAATCGCCACCGTTACCGTGCGTATCTTCAACCGTGCGGGAGAGTCGGGTTTCCTCGCATTCGTTGCGCCGCAGAGCATCGTGAGCTGGTTCCAGATCAATTGGCTGCTCGCCGGGCACAATATCGCGATACCGGACAATATCGTTGCTGACCTGATAACGATCAATCCGAGCGGCGGAGACGACACCGATCAACTCGGCACGGATCTGGCCAATGCGAACCTGATACCTGCCCCGGGCCAAGGCAATGGCAGTTGGCTGTTTGGCGCGGGCATCCATGTTGCGGACCAGGTCTTGGTCGGCCGGGCGGTTTTCCAAGATGAGGGATTCTGCGGAATCGCCTTGCACAGCGTCCTTCTCGAGGAATGGTTCAATCTCGATATCTCGATCGGCGTCGCCTATCGCCGCGGGAGCCGGCCCGAACAGGACACCTTCTTCGTGGCATTGACGGTGCCGCAGGTCACGCTGCCGGCATTCGATTTCATGGGCGGGGTCATCTCGCTCGAAATCGCCATGAACGGTGACTTCAAGCTCGATGTTGGATTCCCGAGCCTGGCCGCGGATGGAGTCGCTCGCTCCTGGGATCGATGCTTCGGGGCCGTGGTCGGGATCTTCCAAGGCTCCGGCGGTTTCTACCTCACCAGAGGCACGCCTGGTGCCGTCCAAACCGTGACCGGCTTGCGGCTTGGCGGCGGTTACGCGATTCAGGCCGGGTTCGGTGCGGCGTTCGGGGCCGGCATTTTCAGCGTCGTTGTGACCATCGGCATTTACGCGATCGTCGAAGGCGAATTCGTTCTCGACAACGGCAAGCTTGTCCAGTTCAGGCTATCCGGGGCTATTGGCGTGCTGTTTCGCGGTATCGGACAGCTTAATTGGTGGGTCATCAGCGTCACCGTCAGCATCGTCGTCGCTGCCGAAGCGCGCACGACCATCGAGTGGACCAGCGGCAGCAAAGTCAATATCGATTTCGATTTCACCGTTTATGCGTCAGCGTCGGCACAAGCCTGTATCGGCGGACGCTGGTTCCATCTTTGCAAGTCCATAAGTGTTTCGATTCCGATGCGCGTTCATTACCCCGTACAGATAGGCTAGGCCCGGATGACCGTTCCCGTCTGGATTACCGTCGACTTTTTCTTTCGCGACTGGGACAAGCAAAACGCGGATAGCGCGCTGTGGCTTTGCGTTCAGCCCCATGTGGAGCTAAGCCGGCTGCAAGATTGGATCGGCGCGTGCAAGTCGTTGTCCAACACGCAACACCAGCTTTGGACCAACGCCAATCCGATCGATCCCAACACCCTGATTCCGGTGCCCCTTCCTGGCGACACCAATGTCAAAATTACATTGAAGCGGGGCGCACAGGTTGTCGTGGATCACCTCAACGATCGCCGGACCGGACCGAACCTGACCAATCCGGCGACCTTCACCGATTTGAACCGGGTGCCTCAGCCGACAAATCCGCCGCCGCCACCGCCCCCACCCATGAACGCCGGACCCTTCGCGCGCGTTTTTACCGATGCGCTGGTCGACGCCTATCAGGGAATAGCGGTCAGCGATCCCTCGGCAAAACCTCTCGACACCATCGCCGACCAGCTCCAGCTCGCGTTCCACGGCGGCACCACCCGCCATTTCAGCAATCAATGCCTCGACCAATTGACCGCCGTCGACCTGTTCGAGCTTGATCCGGCCACTGAGGATGTTCCGCCCGGAGTCCGGATCGCCAATCAGCACAGCCTGCTGGGTCTTCAGTTTCTTCTGGCCAAACGCAGCAATGCGGGCGTCCTCGCCACGCCGGGGCCGACGTCTTTCATTATTGAACTGACGGGGGACAATGGCGCCAAGGTTGACCTCGATGTTGTCGCGAGCATTCCGACGGCCGGCGATCTCGACAAATGGCTGGACTGGTTTGCCCAGCCGGGCGACGTCTCTTCGGCTGGGAGCATCACAGCGGTCGTCCTGCCGGGCCTGGATCAACGCGTTTACGTGCAGGATGCGCCGGAAGCATTCGCACAACTTGCCCCAAACTCGCCGTTCTGGCGGCGCCGCACCCAGGAATCCGGAGCCGGGCGATCCGTTGCAGACGTCAAGCGCCTTGTCGTCCGGCCAGCCAATCAGACCGACGCGACGACGCTTCCTGCGTTTCGCGTCCAGCCCTATGTGGCGCTCGATTGCGAACTAAAGGGATACCGAAGCAGCCAGGTCGGCCCGAATTCCGGACCGCTGCAGTTACGGCCGAAACCACAGTCCCGCGCCCGGTTTGCAGCCAGCTTTGCCGCCCTTGCGCAACCGCAAGGGATGGTGGTGCTCGGCACTGATGCGACGCCGATCACGTCGCTGACGTGGCTCGGCGCCTACACGCTGCCGTGGGATGCGATCGACGATCAGAACGCATCAGTTCCGACCGTGTTGTTCTGGGGGGTACCGCCTGACAGCGACGTAACCGTTCTCGTACCTGCCGCCTCGGGCAATATCTCCTGCGCATGGGTCGAGGATGGTGACCAGCTTGGACGACGCTGGGAGGCACGCCAGGATCCGCATGATCCCCTTGGGTCGTTTCCTCCGCCTATCGGCGATCTTCCGTTTGACGCATTGCAGCTCGTAGACACCGCCGACAACGTCATCCCCGGCGTCAACTTCCCGTTCAGCCTGAACTTCGCGTCGGCGCGCAGCGTGGAGGCGATCGAGGGCGTCCTGAGGATGACCTACCCGCACCAGGATGTCTCCACGCGCCACGACCCGCCGGACGACTACGCCGGCGACCTCGTCAACTACAACGCCTTGAACGTGCGCAACGCGCAAGCCAATGCTTGCAGTGGCACGCTCCTGAATCCCGACGGCTACGACTTTGCCGTCTGGCATCAGCAGATCAACAACACCGTCGAACAGACATTTCACTATCGGTTCGGCTTCTACAGCGATCCACCCATCGTGGACGACATTGCGCTTGACGACACAAAGGAATTCTTCCGAACCCAATTTGAAGGCGTCGGCACGGCGCGGCCTCTTGATTTCGAGCTCCTGCACACCTACGGGACGGGCATTTGCTTCGGACGTCTGGACGCCGCGGCGAACCCGCATGCGAGGCTTCCGCTGCTGCCAAACGAGGTTGCAACCCAGGCCAGCGGTGCCGCGAACACTGCTTTCCTCACCGTCGACTATGCCAAGGCTGGATCGAGCGACGTCATCACCCTGCATTTTGACGTTTCGGTCTTCAATGCGCCGACCGGGAGCGGGGACGCGCAGCGGTCGCAGCGAATGCGGATGTTTTCTGCCTTCCGGTCGATCGCAGAGATCGGCTATGCAAGCACCGCCAAGCTGACCGTACGCGGCTGCACGTTCGACTATAGCAAGCTGGTCGGCAAGGGGCTGCGTGCGCCGCTCGCCTACGGGCTGGTGGACGATCAGGCTGCGAGCCAGTGGACCTACGACCTTTCGCAACTGGCCAACCAATGCCGCCAGTATCTCGCCGGCGCGTCTGCGTCGCTGGGTTTGACCATCGCGCTGACACCGACGCAGTCGGCGACCTTCCGGAATTGCAATCTCCTTGAATTCAGCATCGAGGCCGCGCGTACGGCGGGGGCCGCGCCCGTCGTCGCCTCGCAGGCGGTGCTGCTGCGGATATCCACCGCTCTCGGAAAGAATCCCGATGGCAGCAATGCGGGCTACGGTCGAGACGGGCAACGGACCACGCCGGCGGAACCCCAGGCGGTGACCGCCTATCCCGCGTGGCGCTCGGCGATGGCAAGCCGCACGCGTCCCATTGTCCCCACGCGGTTGAACTCGCAAACCATCCGCGACGTGTTCGCCAGCGGCAGCGATCCAAACGCCACGAACCCCAATAGCGGTGCGTCATGGCTGGCCCCGCCGGATGCACCTGCTGTGGCGGGTGACTGGCCGGACCTCTATGTGTTCCCGCTCGGCTTCCTGCCGCTGGCGCGCAGCCGCTCGCTCGGCGCGTCGACGACGGCGGTGGCCCGAAGGTTCTTTGACGCGCTTGCCTTTGTGATCGACGCCAGGCCCGGTGCGTGGAACCAGGGTTGGACGATAAGCAATTGGCGAACGCATTTCAGCAATCTGCAAACCGTGGCCGCGAATCTCGCCGACCTGCAAAGGAAAGCGCTCTCGCTACTGCAACCGGCCAATGACCCCAGCTCGCTCGATCCGACGAGTCCAGTCACGGCGCAGATCAAGAATTTCGGCGTCAGCGGCCCGCGCTGGACCGCCGCCAAGGAACAGCTCGTCGTGGCCGCGCCCGGCCTGTTCGGCTCGGCAAAAGGCGTGCAAATCACCGCCATCGGCAACAGCGGCGCTGTTCTGCGCACGGATCTCTTCCGTATCTCGCAGACGCATCAGATTCCCGCGCCGCCGGCCAGGGGCACCTCTACGCCGCGCGCCACGCAGGTGCTGCGTTCCGCCGACATGCGCCAAGGGGTGCCGGATCCCGGCAACACCGGCTTGTTCCTGGGACTCGACGTGCTGGATGATGTTTCATATGGCGACCGCTACGTGGTGTCGGAGCCGCAGGCCGAGTCGTTCGAATCCCTGATTGATCCGGCATCGGCCCCCGCATCGGGGCACGTGCCGCAGGCTTTCGTTCCCACAGTTGGCGGCAAGCCGACAGGTCCCGTCGTCGCATTGCCTTCACGCGAGCCGCTCACCCCGCCGCAGCACCTGTTCACGGGCGTCGTGGTTGGCGCGACGACGCTCGACTGGTGGAATGTGACGGACGCTCAAGGCAAAGTTCAACCGATTTCGGCAAGCAAGCTTGTCGGGCACGTTATTGATCATCGCCCCGGTTCAACGACGGATGAATTGGAATTTATCGCCGGCGGCTCACAGCCACGCAGCGCGCCACCGCCTGCAAGCCGGGTCGACCGCAGCATTGTTTGCGGCGTCTTCAGCGTTAGCAGCGACGAGGAGGGCAGCTTCGACAACGACACTTTCTCGCTGCGTTACGATCCGTCGCTGGCTCCCGATGATACGCCACCCGAGGACAACAAGCCCATCGGTCTTTTCTACGACCTCGTTTCAATACCGGTACTCGAGAATATCCCGGCACTGAAAGACATCACGATCAACGCGAACATTTCGACGATCTCCGCTGCCCTGACGCCGGCACCAGTTGCAGCGGCAGTGCCATCCACCGCCTCCCGGATATCCGTGAAGGGTCCAACGCTCACGATTGATCCCGCCACCACGGGAGCGAATGACGGCTATTGCATTTCGGCGGCCTTGTATCGTCAAACCACGGGCACGGGTGTTTATCGCGCTTTTCTAATTGTCACTCTCGAGGTGCCGGTCTGGACCATCGTCAAACTCGGTCTCTATCACAGCCGCGATATCGTGGGTCCAGCTTCTGGCGTCCCGCCATTTGCCGCGGCGTTCGGTCAAACGTTGGGGCCGGTCGGCGGCGGCGCATCGTTTATCAACGAGCAGGAAGCGCGTCTGTCCGGCGCTGCGCCGATCTCCCTCCCCGCGCAAAACTGGACTACCGAGGACCTGATCAGGCAGGTGCTGGCCAACAGGCAGATCATCGACAGCACGCAATGGTCCGGAATCCTTGCCGAAGTGACGATCCATCATCGTCAGACCGTGGCACTGCTGTCGGATGACGGGTCGGCAAACCCCAATCAGGTGCTCAACTTCGACACGGGAAGCCGGTTTGCGCTGGTTCGCAGCGAATTCATCCCCGGCAAGCCGCAAACGGCATCCGCGCTGTTTCCGTCGACCTACACCGATTTCTCGGTCGATTTCATCTGGCACATGCAAGGCAACGAGTTTTTCCGGATCATGGATGTTCCGGTCAGCATCGCGCCACCGCCAATCGCCTGATGAAAGCGATCGAACGCTCGGCGGCAAAGCCAAGACCGCCGATGTCATCGAGGCGATGTTAGACGCAAACGCTGGCACGCGACAAGATTAGCCTGGCGGCAACAAGCGGCGCCGGCACGCGATGGAGTTACTCGCCTTGGCCGGCATCCATTGTCGAAGACACGTCAGTAGATGGTCGGCGGGCTCGTCAGCACAACATCGGTGGCGTTGCCTTCGATAGTGATCACTTCCTCATTAGCCACAGTTTTAGAGCAGACCCAGGGCATTTTCGTTCTATTTGGGGCACCATCAGTCAGCGATCGGTCCAGTCACACTGTATGAGCTTTACTATGAAGGACACGGCAGCGGCTCATATGGGCCATCTTTATCGTTACCCTCTCCTCAACTTAATCAACTGACAAGATCGGGAATGGCTGGTAATCACCGGTAATTGCTTGAACCAGTTTGCCGGACTAAAATCTTTGTTTCCAGGAGTTTGGTTCATGGCAATGAAGGTGGCACCTCTTGCACAATGCTGTCGAGTTTGCTTGCCGGGGAGTCACTGGTCCGCCGCCCCACTATCGTAAAGGCGCTGTATTCTCATCTTAGTCTTTAGTTTGCGCAAATGGCACCCGAGCGCAGGTGGGTTGGGCAGTACAGTTCGAGGCAACCACTGCCTAGAGGCCTGTCAGTCCAACCAAAACTCGGGACTATCACCGGGTAGAAGCCAATAGGATGGCGCAGGTCTGAGTTCGAGGTTGACACCAAATTGCTGGCGGCTGCTGACGGCCCACCTCAGCTAGAGCCAGGCCAGACGGGAGCCGCCTCTCGCACTTTGAGGTGTTCCGTACTAATACTGCGCGTTATTGTCGAAATCGTAGATTTTCAATCGCACAAGAGCCGAGGGATGCTCGTTCTCGTAAGTGACATACATCTGATGGACCGGCCCGGCCCGGCATCGGTTCATGGTGGAAGGTTGATGCGGCGGCTCACCGAATTGGCGGAGCAAAATGATCGCCAAAGCCTCGATCACTTTACGATTGCATTTATTGGGGACGTTTTTGATCTCCTCCATTCGCAACTGTGGCTTGAGCGCGATGTCAGACCATGGGAGCGCGTAACCGATACTCACAAGGAAACTGTCCGAGAAATCTACCAAATGATCAGATCAGCCAATCCGGGCTTCTTCGACGGGTTGGTAAATCTCAAGAATGCGTTCCCATATACTCACGTTCACTATTTGCCCGGCAATCACGATAGGGCGCTGAATACTTCAATGGGTGAATTGGTTCGCAAGCAAGTTTGTCGGGATTTGGCGCTGGAAGAAGCAGGATCGATTTTCCAGGACACTCTCGTGTTTGATGAATATTCGACGATGGCCCGACATGGGCACGAATGGGATGCTCGAAATCTATATGCACTCGGTCGTGCGGCTATCGGCGACTTTATCGTCATTGACATCCTCGAGCGGCTTCCAAGATCGATTGCCGCGTCGCTTAGCTGGGACATCGCCGATCCGAGGCTCGCCTACTTCAGAGAAATTGCCTACGTTGTTCCGCAGAATCTGCGAAATATCTTGGGGTGGATTTTTGCCGGACTGTCGCAGCTTGAGGAGTCCGAGCCGGGTGTGCGCGACACCGCGGAGCGCGCGCTTTTGCAGATTTTCGATGTTGCCGAACAGTTCGTAAAGCGGGAACGAGAACTATTTTTGCTACCGCAGTATCTGAGTTGGCTTATCAATCTGGCAAACTCGAAATTTCTCCGGAATAGGCGAATCACAATGCTGGAATTGGCGCGCTTTTTAAGGTTCAGCATTGGAGGAGACCCGTTCGTGTATCGCCAGTTGCTAACTGCACAGAGCAATTTTGCCGCTGTGTTTTTTGGCACGTTCAAGATTCTCGCCGCTGGGCACACGCACGAAGCGTTACTAGAAACCAAGATAGACGACCAGACGCGAAGGTTTGTGAACACGGGTGCGTGGGGCCGGTCACATGAGGTGAGGGTGGGCACACGGACTTTTGATGCAACATCGTTCGATACGTACGACTACGACACGATCGCGATCGTGTTTTCCGAACGTGAGCAACGGATGTTCGGGATGGATGCTTGCCGCTTGGAAGAGGGAAAAGTTCTGGTCCCTAGGGCCTAGCCATGGGACTAACCTCCGTAGCTCTGCTTGACTTGGTGCAGGCTCTGCGCAGTGGCGCTCCTAGTGACGCTTCTGAAAGCTGCGCTGAACTCCTGCGCAGGTTCGAACCGTTGTTTCGAAAGCACTGGCTCAAGATACAAAGTACGGTTCAGCCAACCGGCGTCGCATACGAGGATTTTGTCCAGGAGATCGCTGCCAGGATGATTAGATATCTTCAGTCTCTGGAAAACCTCCGCGCTTTCCCGGGATATCTGCAATCAATAGTTGCAACGACCGCCGTCGAATTGATAAAACAGGCCAATCGTCAAATCCCTGATGACACTCTTCGAGACACCATCGCGGATGCCTACGCCGAGACCGCAGAGATGGTCGTGCTTCGCTCTTACTTTGACAAATTGCCAGCCCGCGAAGCGTATCTGTTGGAAATGAACGTCGTGCACGGGGTCGAAACCGAAGAATGTGCACGACGGCTCAATCTGAGCGCCAGTGCGGTTAGAACGTTGAAATCACGGGCAATTCGACGCCTGCGGGCAATCGTTAATGAGGAAGAAGCGATTCTCACGAAATTGTGATTTCAGCCTTGGGGCGTTTGCTGAGTGTGGACCGTCTTATGATTCGAAAGAAATTAGCAGAGGCTTCGACATGGGAATTAGCCGATGAGCTTTATCGCTTCCGCTGGCGCGAGTTGAGAAAGCCGAAGAAACGTCCGTCCGCCTTAGCACGCCGAGCACTAGAGGCAACGCAAATTTTGGTCGATCGGCACAGCGGCTTGCTTTGTCAGATAGCATCACGCTCTGGGCTAATGACCGACAAGAAACGTCTTGAGAATTACGTCATGCGCACAGTTTTCAAACTGCGAGACGGAACGTGGGGCAGCCCGGCGGGCAATGCTTTTGCTGTGACGCTTTGGAATTGCGTACTTGCTCAACTGCGCGCGGACATGATGATGACTCCGGCTCAGGAAGGTCTTGTTCAAAATCTCAAACCGAAGTTCATGCTTCGGCAGTTTGTTGATGAAATGCCCCACAGTTACGAGAAAGCATTGCTTGCAGCCGGGATCTTTTCGTCACCAACATCGTTGAGCGGAATTTCGTCTGGAGAAATCCGGCGAGGATTACCAGCAGCCTGCCATAGGTTACATCAAACGATTCTCAAGAGTTTAGCCAGCGTGTCGGCGCTGACTGATCGGGCAATTACCGACCAAGATTTATCCCTGCCGGATATTCTACAGCGCTTTGAGCTGTGGTTGATACGTGGCTAATATGGTGAGATACCTTAATGTCTGCCTTCAAATCTATGGATAGAGAAGCTCTCGTTGCTCATTCGCACGACGATAACGCTATCGTCGAACGCGACGAAGAAATTGAGAAGCTTTGGTCGGAAATGGCCTTGGTCCATGAGGTGGATTTCAAGGGAATTGTGAGTCGCGTTTTTGGCGCCGGTGCGACACAGGCGGCGACATCCGTGTTCAGGCGAAATGATAATTCGATTGACCGTGCCAGCTGGGAGCTAACGCTGCAGGCCCTGCGTCGTTTTAATACCGAAGGGTCATTCAGGAGTCAGGCGGGCAAGCTCGCAGTTGTTTGTTTGCCTGGGGCGCTCGTCATTTGCGGATTGTTGGCATCAACGTGGCGGTCAGCTTCAGTAAGCTTTGATACGATTACGGCTATCTATCAATCCCGTGTTCTAATCAGCAGCCTGCTGGTAACTGCGGGCGGAGTTCTGGTTTCGTCGATCCTTCTGTGGTCTTTAGGGTCGCTGGTTGAGAGCTGGCGCTCTTTCAGGGCGGGTCTCGAACCCGCTGTTGTGTTGGGCATGGTCACGTTGATAGCCGCAAGTGCTTCCGCCATTTATGGGGTTCTCGGCGCGAGTGACTCAATTCTAGATGATAAGTTTGCTAAAGCCGCTCTAGTCAAAGTTGCGATTGAGAGTCTCGACCGTCCGGGAGTGACTGGAACATGCAGCGCTTTCCAGGATGGAAAACAATCGGGAGAAATCACCATCAAATCCGACTATTGCACCAAAGATTTTGCTAGATACACAGCTTCGGCCAAAGATGAGCAAACTGTTATTCCCATGGACAAATGGGTTGCCGAAGTCAGCCCAGATGCGGCGAAAATTAGCTGGTCTCGAAAGCCGACGTTTGCCGAAAAATGGATCGTTGGTTCTGCTCCAACCGTTTGGTCTGTGGTTCTAGGACAGGCTGTAAAAGTCGATCAGAACATTGTCGATGTCAAAGTTCGAACTGGGGACGTTCGTAGGTACAACATTGCGAGCAAGCCAGACATCGTTGTCGGTAGTCAGGTGGTGGTCGAAAAGGCAGATTCGAAATCGGCTCCGGCAACAATCTGGCAACTCTCGAGCGAACGCTTCCACTAAGATCTTGCTCTGACTTTCTAGACTAGCGCGTGTCTGACGAGCCGCGAGTTGGAGTAAGAGGATACGTTCGGCGAGATGGCGCTCCAGTGTGCGTACGATATTTCAGATAGGATTCCCGTACGTGAGAACCGCCGTCCGGTAGCCGTCCTCGGGAAATTCGCTTCTCTCATTCTTTCGTACGCTTCGAACCTGAACGAATAGCGAATAGCCACCTTCCGGTGAGGAGCTTCGGCACCGACTCGAGCCGAAGCTTCGACTTGTTTGGCGCGGTATCTTCGTCGTTGATCTCGTGCGGCTTTATCTGCCACTTTGCGCAAAGCGCGTCGATGGCTTCCTTGAGAAGATCGCGCACGCCGTGACCGATCGCAGAGCCGCTTTTCAACTTGCTTAGGACAGAGGCGTTACTGGCGTAAGACGGATAATCCTCGAGCCGTGCATCCACGTATGGCGCAAGAGCCCCTTTGTGGGCGGTGGCGAGGTTTTTACGCCAGTGTCGCCCATCATCCGATCACGCTCCCAGCCCGGGCTGAATCGTGCAATGTCGTAGAAGATCGCAGAATATCGTACTCTGGCGCGCCACGGCCGATGAAGATGGGCACTATTGTTTCGCCTTTCCCCTATGATGCCGCAGCCCGCCATGCGCTCCAATCTGCAAAGCTGCGACACCCTACGACTCTGCACTACGCCTCGCGGGCGCTGCCTTCCGTTTTGGGAGGGTAGTCCGCTTACCCTTCGATAACGGCCCGCTCGATCAATCCCGAGACCGACGTGATGGGCCTGGAGCAGACTATACAGGCAGGAGTGATCGGGTTGATGCTGGCAGGGCATCTCGACTGAAAAGATGCCTCAGGCCACGCGCTCACTGGGGAAGTCCCGATTTGCGTAGACCTTCCAGGAAATGGTTAACGTGCGAAGTCCTCCTGAAGACACCCAGCGGGCGAGCGGTGCCGGTGATAGTAAAGGATGGCTGCAGCTTGAGCAGCGTTTTCGCCTGCTCCCGTGCGGCATCGGCCGCCCCCATGTGTCCGTACGTCGCTGCCAACCAGTATTGGAACATGGCACGGTTGGGACTGCGTGCAACGGCTTCGCTCAAGTAGCGTTGCGCTTCTGACAGACGACCGAGCGTGCAATACGCGACGCCAAGCCAGCCGATGGCTGAAGTCGGATAATAAGGGTCCAGGCGCATGTAGGCTTGCATACTTTCTACAGCTCGCTCCAACTCGCCGGCAAACATGAGGATCGTGGCTACCTGCCAGTGAGAGTAGCTCGGATTCAGATCAAGGGCTCGATCCAAGGCGCCGAGGGCCACCTCGTGATGCCGCCCCCAAGTCAGCACGTGGGCAAACGTCGCCTGCGCGTAAGCGAGTTGGGGATCAAGCTGAACAGCTTGGCGTGCGAACTGGTGGGCTCGCTGCAATTCAGAAGGACGAAGGAAATCGCTGTCGCCGTAGTTAGTCCAGGACGACAGGTGGGAGACCGCGAGAGCGCTGTAGGGACGCGCATATCCTGGGTCAATCGAGATCGATGTCTCGAGGAGACGACGCGCTTCGTGAAGCGCTGCGACCTCCTGCGAGGATTGGTAGGTCAGATGAAGATCAAGGCCGCGCATGAAGTAGTGGTAGGCTTGCCATGTTGCCGGTGGCTTCAATAGCGTCCGGTCGACCTCAGCCTTGCGCACATGTGCGACCAGCAATGGCGCGATCGTGCGCACGACCTCATCCTGAATCGCGAAAACGTCGTCGAGTTTGCGGTCGTAGCGCTCGCCCCAGAGATGGGCGCCACTTTCCGCATCCATCAGTTGCGCCGTGATGCGCACGCGATCATTGGCGCGGCGAACACTGCCCTGCAGCACGTAGCTTACGCCCAGCTCGCGCCTGACTTGACGTTCGTCGACCGCCTTGCCCTTGTAATGGAACGACGAATGCCAAGCGATTACCTGGAGCTCTGAGAAGCGCGACAGCTCGGTGACAATGTCCTCGCTGAAGCCGTTGCTCAAATAATCCTCCTCGGAAATGCCCGACAGGTTCGCGAACGGCAGCACGACAATTGAGGGGCGAGCGGACAAAGCGATCGGATCGGCTTGGTGTTGACCTTGCAACGGCTGAGCCGTCTCGCCCGCCCGGGATTCTGCAAACTGATGGCTTGGCAAAACCGGAGCATCAAACAGATAGCCGCGCCTGGAGACTGTCTTGACAATCCGCTGGCTCTCATCGCCGATTGCGTGGCGCACTTCGCTGATGCAGCGAATCAATGAGTCGTCGGTCACCGTCACGTTGGGCCAGACGGCTGCCATCACCTCGTCCTTTGAAGCGACGCGGCCAGCGTGCTCGACCAGATAGCGCAGCACCTCGAAACTTTTTGGCCTCAACTCCACCTCGCCAGCGGGACCTCGCAGACACAGTCTCTCCAGATCGAGCGTGAATGATGCGAACTGAAGCGACTTCCGCGGCATCGGGCGCTGCAATCGAGTTTGTGGTCTGCGGGATCGAGGGCGAACGTCGGCGATTTTTCAGGCAAATTTCGCCCGAATGTCGGGATTTCTACCAAACCTTTGTGATCCTATCTGCGCCAGAAGGCCTTGGGAAGCCAAGCTCCGGGAGCGCCTGTCGGCGGCATCCGAGCGAAAGCCCGACGCGGTCACCACGAGCAAGCGAAGGAAGCCCCGATGTCAAATCTCGCACCCGCTGATGAGACTTATCAGCATGGTCACCACGTCTCAGTCGTGGCCAATCATGCCAAGCGGACGGCGGATACATCAGCCGCGTTCTTTCTGCCATTCCTCAAGCCTGGCATGCGGTTGCTCGATGTCGGCTGCGGGCCGGGGTCCATTACCGCCGGTCTGGCAAAACGCGCGGAACCGGCCGAGACGATCGGCATCGATCCACCGCCGAGCGTCATCGAAACGGCGCGATCGCTGGCAGAAGCTAAAGCCGCAAGGCACCTGACTTTCGAGGTCGGGGATATCCTTGAGCCTCGCTTCGCTCCGGAAACTTTCGAAGCCGTATTCGCGCATCAGGTGCTGCAGCACCTGGGCCAACCGGTCGATGCACTTCGCCAAATTCGGAAGCTCCTGGCGCCCGGTGGCGTGGTCGGCGTGCGTGATGTCGATTGGGGCAGCACGACCTTCTACCCGGAAAACCAAGGGATGCGCCGCTTCCTCACCCTGTACTACGAGCTAGCGCGTCGCAACCGCGGGGAACCGAACGCGGGGCGCCACCTGCGACGGTGGTTCCGCGACGCAGGCTTTGCCGAAGCTCGCGTGACGACGTCGACAGTGTCCTATACGGATCCGGCCGCAACACGGGAGTGGGGCGACACGTATGCGGAGCGGACTCACGAGCAGACCTACGGATCGATTCGCTGCTAGATCGCCCCTGCATACGATCCGGCCTCTGCCGCGCGGCAACAACACCTCAAGTCCGCACGAGCAGACCTACGGACCGGTTTTACACGGTCGGAACGGTGCCACCGTCGATGACATACTCGGTTCCGGTGATTGATGCGGCGCGCGGTGAAGCGAGGAACGTGACGAGGTCCGCGACTTCCTTGGGCTTTGCGGGGCGGCCAAGAGGAATGCCGCCAAGCGAGTCCATTAGGCTCCTCCGCGCGCCCTCGTAGTCTGTGCCGCCTTCCTCCGCCAGCCGGTTGACCAGCCGTACCGCCGCTTCCGTCTCGACCCAGCCGGGCGAGACCCGGATGACGCGGATGCCCTTCGGACTTACTTCCTTGGACAGTCCCTTGCTGTAGTTCGACAGCGCAGCCTTCGCCGCCGCATAGGCCAGCGTTGCTTCGGGCAACGGCATTCGGCCCTGTTGCCATTCGCCGTCATCAAGCGCCGCGAAGCCACCGGCTGGCGCGGATGATCCACCGACGACATGCACGAGGATTTCGAGGCCGCCGAGCTGCTGCCGTAGCGCGTCGGCGACTGTCGCGCATCCCTCCGCCGTAGAAAGATCCGCCTCAACGAATTCGGCTTCGCTGACATCTTCGGGACGTTTGCGCGCAGTCGTAAGCACCCGCACGCCTGCCTCACGGAGCGCGGCCACCACGGCCGCGCCCACGCCTTTCGTGCCGCCGGTCACGAGCGCGCGCTTGCCATCAAGTTCGAGATAGCCGTTCATCAGCGTATCTCCAACGAATGAATCTTTCTGCCGGCCAGCACGAAGCCGAAGCTCACCGTGATTGGACTTCCCGGAAAGCTGCCGGCGAGCTTCGCCTTGAGGACGCTTTGGCCGCCGCGCTCAGCGAATTCGAGCGGCGCAACGGTGTGGCCGTATTTTTTCTTCGTGGCGGCCATCCAATTCTTTATCGCCGCAACGCCCTCAAAGGTCTGACCTTCGTCGCGTACGATCGCATCAGTTGCGAAACACCCCGGAACCGCTTCCAGCGCGCCGGAGTTTTCAATCTGAATGTAATGCTCAATAGGAGCTGGAAGCTGAATAGACATGGTACTTCTCTTTCGTGCAGGTCGCGCATCTTCAATCGGCCTAACGGCCTCGATTGCGTTGAGGAAAAGATGAGCCTAGAGTTACGAAATGGCA
>WNFI01061032.1_pt1 | contig 40459 bp, 37 predicted proteins | sample 5400471 | NCBI WGS metagenome assembly WNFI01 (sample SAMN13153348, study PRJNA577476) | soil metagenome | isolation source: 100 cm saprolite on Douglas fir-dominated hillslope | place: USA:California | collected 2013-09-17 | reverse complement strand
TGATGAAGGAACTCGATTACCTTTATCAATATGATTCAACCCGACATGCTTACGTCGGCAGATCTCCCGGCGAGGAACAGGGCACGTCCGTTCCTGAAAACCGGCCATTTCTGGTCTTCCTTCAATCGGAGAACGATATGGCTACCGGGACATTCTTCCCCATTGGTACCGGGCTCTATAACACGGTAAGTCTGCGGTACCACTGGGAAAATGTACCGGTGCCCGGCCACCACGGAGAAAAAGTGTCTGAACAGGAATTTTATACCCATACGCCCGGCAACGACCCGTACCTGGTCAATTACCACGTGGTTCCGCTTGGGGAAACCAGCCCGCCCCCTGGCCTCAGGGCGACGGAGAATAGGGCATTCGAAGCCAATATCACACGGAATCATCCCGACTATTCTTTTTATACGAGCGAGCATAACGACGGCCACGAAAATCAGTTTTGCCGCAACGGTAACTATAATCCGGACGAAATCCGTCCACCAACGGGTCGAGAGCTTTGGCGGCGCTGGCAATTTGTGTATACCGGCAACGCTCGCGTTCCTGTTTGGGTCGTGCGTGTGCCGAAGGACATAATCTGGGGTCACGGCGGACTATGGAGCGACAACTCCGTCGCAATGTTAGCCGCTCTCGTTCGCATACAGTTTCCATTGACAGCGACCGGCGAGCTGCTTCCACCACCATCGCTCCGCGCTCCGAAAGCACCGGATGTGCAAACGCTGAACCAAGAGTAAGTAGGCTGACAGGCAACATCCTCTTCGGATCAATCACCTATTCGCTGGCCTCCTGACCGAGGTAGTTCAAAGCATTCGAGCGTGTTTTCATTTCGGTTTCAGGGGATAGCGTCCCGGTGCGTTGCTCGCACCAAGCTAACAGCCGTGATGGTATACATCTGCGTTCAGGACGAATATTGGACCTTAGTCCAATAGCTGAAGCAGGCCGGAACTAGCCTCAGCGTGCTGCTTGTCCCCGCTGGGCGCGGCGCAGCAACGATAGCGGGTTGCCAGAAGGTTAGTACTGCTGGGAATTATAGAATCTTATTTCTCCCGCAAAGACTGCTTGTTGAGATGCCTTGAAGAACGCGGGTCAATTTCAAATGGACACGACGCTAAAAGGTAAGCCCAGCGCTGATCTGTACGCCGTGCAATGACAGCTGATAAAGGAAGTCGTTAGCGCCTTCATCGCGGAAATCGTCATAAAGATACCGATAACCAACCTCGCTATAGATGTTACGGGTGACGTTGCATCCTAACGCGGCATAAGCCTCCACCGCAATGTCGGATCCAACTCCGAAGCCGCCAACGTCGAATTCGCCAGTGAGATAGAATGCCTTGTTCAGATTATATCGCCCCCGTAAACCGATCAATGGATCGAACCAACTGTCGTAAAAGGAAAAGCTTCGATTCAGTTTGCTGGTTACAGTATTCGCGATCTGGCTTGCGAGCTGGGTTTTCAGCTGATTCGCTCTGGCTTGAGCTTGCGTTTGGATTGCCGCTACCAGCTGAGGTTCCTGACTTTGAACCAGCTGTTGGACCGCGGCTGATATCTTGGCCTTTACCCCTTCGGCAACCGGGGCTACCGGCAATACTGGGTTGCGGTTATCAAGCGCTGTTAACTTATTGGTGATGTCTGCCTTGATGAGACTTCCCAAATCCGCGGCACCCGTGGTGAGTCGTTGAGCGACATTATCCACCAACTGGGTGCTCGCTGTGGCGATTGACACATTGTTGGCTTGTAAACCCACCTGTTGGCCGACATAGGTATATCTAAACCCCGCTAGCAAATCCAGCCAGCCGCGGGATCCGTCGATGAATCGGTAGGAACCAAACATTTGGCCGCCGAACTCCTGCAACCCCAGATCCACCTTTGACACCGGACCCGATAGGTCGGTGCCGGCTTGAGCATTCAAGTAGAGAAGGCCACCAAAGACACCGAATCGCCCTTTTCTGACCTCGCCGTTGAACGCATAAATCACGTTGATGTGCCCGAGAATTTGTCCAACGTCCACACTTACACGCGAGTTAAAACCGTGAAAACCAGTGATACCGCTCACGTTGGCCAGCCAACCGGGTCCGCCAACAGTCACTATCCAAGGTTCCGTGGTTTTGACTGAAGGTGCTTGAACTGCTTTTGCCTCTACTTCTTTGCCAGTCGATTGGTTTAACGACGGTTGTCCAAACGCTGATGGCACGTTTGGTTGACCACCCCATTGCCAGCGGACACCGGCATTGACGGCCCACGGTTCGCGGATGTTGTCGCCGTTGGCGTAGTCGTACTCGCCGTACAAGTAGATTGACTGACTTAGCTTGGCCGATATCCCGGCAGCGGCGTCCACCAGGGTCCCGCTGAGCGTCGGGTAGAAGTTGGTCTCATCTAGAGTGATCCGGTCACCGGTAAGGAACTCATGAAGGACCGCAATCTTCAAGTACGGTTCGATCTCAATACCGTTGCTGAGCATAAAATGCATCCCGGCCCTCAGACCCAACTGTCCTCGAAGTGAGTACTGATCAGATCCCCCAATCATCAGACCGTTCGTTGCCTGGTAATTGTATCCGGCTGCCCAAAGTCCAGCCAACTGCGCCTCTGGTTCTACAAAAAATTTACCAAGATTGAAGCGTTTTCCCACTTCCAGCGAACCGCCTAGGGACGGAATGCTGTAAAATCCGGTGGAGATGCCTCCACCAGTTAAAGGCGTATCAAAATAGTTCCAGAGCTGGCTATATTTGACAACCAGATCAGCGTACCAGCCTTTGGGATTAAACCAGGTTGCATACACCCCGACGCTGAGCGCATTGGTCGAGCCCTCGCCGCCATCCAGAAAATTACGAGAAGCATCGAAGTAGCTCAGAAAACCGCCTAGATAGAGATCACCTTGAAAAGCAGCAAAACGCTTATCAGCTCCAAGCTGAAAGCCTCCTGTATTTTGATCGAAAGCGCGGCTCGCCTGATCATTGATGTGCATTCCGTTGCCAAATCCACGAACCCACGTTCCAATGGTTGCGGGAGTTTCTTCAGGAGACACCGGTGGGATGATCTCCTTGCCATAGGAATCAACGGAAGAGCGGCCGTCGCCAGCAAGAAAACGCAACTCACCGAGCCGCTGAATCAAGGTATCCATATCCGCGTAGAACAAAGGAGTACTCGCCGCGTAGGTTCCGATTGCGGCATTGGCCGTGTTAGTCAGAGCATCAACCGATGAAAGCCCTAACGGCGTGTTAATAGACCCTGGAAACGCGCCGGCAGGCCGGGTAACCTGATCTGCCACGATCTCGTCCGCGCGCACCAGATACCAATCGTTCGGAACCGGCGTAACGCTGGAGCCGTTACCGTGCACAACAAAATACTTGTATACCGCCTTATCAGTCATTCCGGAAAAGCCGGCAATGCCGTCGGGAGTTTTTACCACCAGTAGCGCTGAATTCCGCGGCAGGTCCGTTCCATGGCCGAAATCGAAAAAGGTCAAGAGGTGTGAGCCTGCACTTTTGCCAGTAATATCAATAAGATCACCAACTACATGCCGAAGATCGATGTTGAGACCGAAGGTGCCGCCCGTGCCCGACAGGCTGCCGGTCGTCAGCGTATTGTAGATGCCGTTTGACGGTGGATTGAAGAAGGCGTTGGCCCCTGGGCTGACGCTCAGCGATTTGAGATCAGAACTCCCGGTCATGACCCATTGGCTGGTGCCGTCGATGGTCATGTCGCCGCCTAAACCTTGCGGCGGCGGATTCACTCTGCCTGTGAACACAGTGCCATTTGTCAGATTCACCGTGGTCTGACTTGCCGGGTCGGCAAAGATATCACCGAAGAGGCTGGCATGGCTCGCCGTGAAATTGGCCGCTGTTTCTGTCGTCGGATCGAGAACCCGCAATAATGCGCTGTTGCCTCTAACGGTTGCTCCGCTGCTAACAGTGATGTTAGTCGCCCCATTCTGCACTTGGAAAGCGTCGCCAAGAACCGTAATGAGATTCCCGCCGCTGACAGTAATGGAATTAGGGGCGCCCAAGGTGCCGCCGGAGGCAACGATTCCGTGGTTTAGCGCAGTAACACTTGAACCATAGAGGTTGAGAGTCCCGCTATTTCCGACGAAAGCGCCATTGCCTAACAAACTCAGGATGGTGCTGTTGGTCAGGGTGATGCTGCTCCCGGCACCAGATACAAACAGGTCTTCGGCATCGCGACCGCTGGTTGTTACCTTGACCCCGTTGCCGTTGATACTGCCCCCGTTTAAAGCGAAGAAGCCATGGGAGTCAGCACCGAACGTTATAACGCTCGTACTTGTGGCCGTAACCTTTCCGCCATTCGTCCCTGATAAGCCGAAGGCCCCGGCGCCACGCGTGGTGATGGTTCCGCCGCTCAACTCGATCCGGCCGCCGTTGTCAGCCTCTGCGCCCGATGCCGCCGCCCCGAGTGTGGTAACGGTCAGGTTCGTTCCAAATATTTTGCCGTTAGCGTCCAATGCATGCAACCCGTTCGCGTTTGCACCGATGGTCTTGATCGTCGAATTCTGCAGGTTGATGGTTCCGTCCTGCGCCGCTGCTCCATCGGCGTCAAACCCGGTCAGCGACGACAAGATACCCGTGGTCGTGATCGAGATCCCATTGCCAATCACGGTGCCCCCATTCGAAACGAAGATCCCGATACCACCTGCTCCTCCGTCCGTGATGGTGGTCTTGGGACCAAGCTGAACCAGACCTGTTCCGCTGGCTTCAACCCCGCGCGAATCAGCGCCTGCCATAGTAACGGTTAGAGCGCCACTGCCACTGATAGTTCCGCTATTGGCGAATAAACCGACACTCTGGTTACCCACGATTTCAATCTTCCCACCTTCAAGGGTTACCAAGCCGCCGTCCAGGGCTTCAACGCCCGATATGCCGGTTTGCCGGAGCCCCAAGGCCTGGATGGTGATATTCTCTGCGGTAATTCGGCTGCCACTCCCCTCAGCCTCCACACCAATAAGACCTCTGGGAGGCAGAACCGTGACCTGATCGTTGATCGATAGGATAGTCCCACCATTGATAGCCAGCATGGCCGGCAGTGCCGTCCTGATTGAGTACCGCTGGCCGATGGATGTTAGATTCTGCCCTGCGCCAGCCTCCAATCGGTTGTCCCGTCGAAGTAGGTCCGTGATGCCCGGACTCTCCAGGGTGCTGGTCCTATCCAGCGCTGCCGCTCCATCAACGCTGAACCCGGACAGAGACAAGAGACCCGAGGTCGCGATCGTGGTGTTGAGATTTAGGTTGAATGAACCTATTCCGCTCGCTGCAACCTCGCGCGAATCAATCCCTGTTATGGAGACGGGTATTGTGGCGAAGTCATTGACAGTCCTGCTATCGAGGATTACCGGGCCGCCGTCGACGGCTCTGGCATCCAAGGTATTCTGCCCTCGAACGATGCCCTGTGTTCCAGGGAAAAGAAAGAGGGCAGCCAGAATCAATGCGGATAATTCGCGTGTCGGGAGGCGCATCTATTTCTCTCCTTTTTTGAAATCGACTAACACCACACGTTTTCATACCAAGATGTTCCTGGGTTTACCAGCAAACTCGCGCGCATCACACATCGCTGCTGTGAAGGCAGCAGTTAGCGCATGGTCTATACGCAGCATTGGTGTATCAACCCTGAGCGGACTCTCCTATAGGACCTTAGTCTCACTTGACCGTTTTTCCTTGGCCCGAACGGTTGAAAATTCGAAACCAAGCTCGGCACCGGCCAACTAACGGTGGTTCGACTTTAGTTAGAGACCAATCGCCCATCGAGACGTCAAGCGCCAAGCCGGACATCTCCGGCAACTCACTCTCCAAGCCGACGGCCGAACCAAATCAGACAGCCAAGGGAGACGCTTTATAGGACTAAGGTCCAATAGGAATATCCGGTGAAAATTGATACGGTTTTTTGAGTTAGGAGCTTTGACGATCGCCTATCGGCGACTGGATACCAGCGCAACGATGGTCGAAGAAAAAGCTCCATTTTAAATATAACTCGACAATGTTCGCGCTCCTCCAGAAGTTCAGATCCCTTACGATATGCTTGCTGATCATCCTAACCGCTTGCAGCTCCGTGCAAACTGGCCAGCAGCAGTCCTCGGCTGTTTCCGGCCTCAGCTCCAACCTGGCGACTGTCTATTTCTATCGCGCAAATAACTCGCCTGGTTCGGTTGTGGGAGTCGACCTCAAAGACAACGGCCTAGACATTGGCACGCTGCAGGATGGTACCTATTTCGTTTGGCATACAAATCCGGGGCAACACGCCCTCACTTCTACGACGGATACAGCTGCGACCCAGAATTTCGAACTACAGGCCGGTGCGATTTACTATTTGGAGGCGGGTGTTGTTCCCCAGCAATATCTTTTTCAGCCGTCGTTAAGTGTCGTTTTTGATCTTCAAGGCCAGTCGGCGATCCAGAACTTGCAGCGTCTAAGTTATAATGAGTAGCAAAATCTCACGCCAAGACCTGCCCGCAACGCTTCGCGTAGCGATGCGGGCGCGGCGCCAAGGCGCAAAGATCGGAGAGACAGACTTTTGAAGAGAAAGTAACAGCGACTGTGAGCGCCCGCGAAGGCGATATGCCGTCCCCGCGAGGCGAAGGAGCAGTTAGCGCATCGTCTCTGGGGATTCGTCGTGTAGCCGCGGCTATGAGACCTTAGTCCTATAGCGATCTCCGAAACCGGATGTTACGGTCGGTTTTGTTTTAGCGACCGCCCCTCCTGACCAAGATAAACTGCAGGGTCGTGTGCCGCCAAGGAATCAGTCTATGAACCGAAGAGAAGCAATTATTGCAGGGGTGGTTAGCATTGCTGCCACTCTGCCCGCCGTCGTGAATGCGCAGGCATCTGAAAATCCAGAGGTGGAGCCGATTCGTGCTTTGTTAAAGGCACACGATGAAGCTTTCACTAACCATAATCTCGACGGAGTTATGGCATGCCTGACGGAAAAGGCCGCTATCATGGGAACCGGTCCCGGAGAGATCTGGTCTGGTCCGGACGAAATTAAAGTTGCTTATGAGCACTTCTTCCGGGGTTTCGACGAGGGACAACAAAAGTACGAATACCAGTTCAAAATTGCTGGAGTGACCTCCGAGATGGGTTGGCTGATGACGTCCGGAAATATAACTGGGAAGAAGGCCGGAAAAGAGTTCGCGTATCCCATCAATCTATCCCTCACGGTAGCAAAAAACGCGGGTAAATGGCTGATCGCTGCTATGCATTTCTCGACTTTGACCGGCGCATCCGGGACCGAAGGCACGTAACAAAACGATCGATTTTGCTTTTATGAGTAGCGAACACTCTTCTGAAACAACCGGTCCGGGTGAAGATCAGGAGCTGCTGGGACGACGGTGGTTTCTCCAAAGCATGGGCAAATGGTCAGGGGCGGCGATTGCGGCCGCGATAGTCGGGGGCGCCTGGCTGGCATCTCCACCGGCGGCTCAGGCTGGGGCGTGGGTGAACCGGCGAGCTGGCGGGGGCGTCGGCGGCTGGATCAATGGCCGTGGAGGTGGCGGAGGTGGCGCCTGGCATAACGGAGGCGGTGGCGGGGGTGGTGGCTGGATTAATCGCCGGGGCTATGGCGGTGGAGGCGCATGGGTAAACCGTTGGTAAACGAGGGCTCCGGCCGGGTTAGCGCACCGCTGGAACCTGATTGGCCCATTCTATTGCTGCCGTCTGATTCAGCGTCCGGCCACAGTGGGAGCCCATTTGTCGCCGTCGTTCGGAGTCGGGCCGAACTTAGCCGATGGCTCATTAATCCCCCTGCCGGCTTACAATGGCTCCAAGTCGAGGAGTTGCTCGAAGATCAGGATGCTTGGATCCCGACGACGCAAAGCACATCGAATGTTCCACTGGACGTCGTCATTGCGAGTCCCGGTTCACAGTTTTCTGATTTATACCGATTGGTCGACGTCTTTGCAGTCCGTGATGTCAGGGTGAGTATGCCGGCCTCGCCCGGGTTTCTCAGAGCCTTGAAGGTGGCTGTCGCATTGCGGCTGCCAGTGCGGCTTTTACCGGGGCAACCCTCTCCTGAGGTGCTGATTGAATTGATCGAAGCGGTTAACTTCTATCTCCGTGATCCCATGGTGGATACGCCGGTTGAGTTCTTCCATTCGGTATTGGCTTCCATGTGCGGCTCCGGCGACGGTTCTCTCTGGATGATTCTTGAAGAAGACCCGTCTTTATTTCTGCATCGAGGAGTCGAGGGTGGCTCTAAAATACGCGGCATCTCTAGTTCTACTTCACCGGATCTCTTTTCCGCGACGTTTGTAGACACCTGGTTCAAACGTCTGCTCGAGCAAAATGCCGAGTGCGCCACCTGTCCTTGGCAACAGATTTGCCAAGGATATTTCAAGTGGCCGGATCCCACTTATGATTGCGGGGGCGTCAAACGGCTGTTTTCCGCCATCGAAGCAGTTGCAAATGAGATGGGCCGTGAACTCGCAGGCCGAGATCATACCGGTCCGGAAAAAGAGCTTGGGAAACTGGGGTCCATAGCAACCTCGTAGAGAACAGGAGCCCAGCTAGATGAACGGACGAGTCTTTAGCGTGATCCTCCTGCCGACGTCAGAGTGCAACGTCGCCTGCGACTACTGCTTCGAGCACAAGGAACAGCATCGGCTTTCGCCGGCGTTGCTGCCGCTGTTAACTCGGCGCCTGCTTGACCACCTGGAACATGAGAATATCGAAGTTTGCGAGATCTACTGGCAGGGCGGAGAAGCGATGATCATGGGCCCCGAGTGGTTTGCAGACGCTGGAAATCTTATGGCGCGCGCCGCGGCCGAGAGAGGCAGGAAGTTCGTTCACTATCTGCAGACGAATCTTATCAGTTACTCACCATCGTGGAATAGAGTGATCCATGGGATGTTTAACGGATCCGTTGGAACGTCGATGGATTATCCAAACGTCCATCGGAAACTTTTCAAGGGTGGCTCCGAGGCTTACACTAAACTTTGGACTAAAAGGCTGCAGGAGGCGCGAGAAGCTGGAATCAAAATCGGGGTTATTGCGGTGCTGCATCAAGCCAGTCTGGAAGCCGGTGCGGAAAGGTTCTACCGCTACTTCACGGAGGAGCTTGGCCTCGATGATTTCCAAGTGAATAGAACGGCTACGGCTCCGGTGTATCGCTTGGTCCGTTCGATGCGTTGATTGATCACTTCATCGGTCGACCGGCGCGTTTACCCTGCATCTGGAAGGAGAACTGCTCCAATCAGTTTATCTCGGTGGACGCTAGAGGGACCGTGGCTCAGTGCGATTGCTGGGTCACCAGTTATCCGGAATACTTCTTTGGTAATATGTTCCGCGAACCCGACCTTACGCGGATGCTGAAAACCAGCAGAGCACGACGGGATTTCGTCGACCGGCCGAAGCACCTGATGGAACACGAAGACTGCCTGGCTTGCCGCTATCTCTCGATCTGCCACGGTGGTTGTCCCGTACGAACCTATAGCGCGAAGGGAACCCTGTTAGCCAAGGATCCTTATTGCGAGGTCTATAAGGTCGTGTTCGCGCGCGCAGAAGCGCATGGGCAGGAAGTTCTGCGGCAGCGTAGTATGGCCGTGGGGGAATATTGCGGCCAAGTTAATTAGCCGTCGAGACCGCCATAGTCAGTAGGCGCGAAGCTCAGATCTAAGCCTGGGCTGATAGGCCCAGGTGTCCGTCGGATTTGTCCCGTAGGGACAGAACGATAGTAGCCAGGCAATTTCATTGCCTGGACAATGTACAAAGCCCGTCGCGTCCCGGAGGGACGCATGATTCGGGGCGAGCGCGAAATTGCACTGACTATGCCGGTGAGCCTGACCGCATTTCAACCGTCCCTCTGGGACGGATCATCTCTCTTACGGGTTCCAGGCATTTTCATGCCTGGCTACGATCACAGGTCCCTACGGGACAAAACCCGACGGGCTCCCAGGCTTAGATCCTGTCTATGCTTCGCGCCTTTCCAATCATTACCACCTACGATGCCGCCCATACGACTTTGGTCCGATAGCTCGACACGCCGGACGATCTTATACTCACCAATGAAAAAGAGCTTCGCCCTGCTCAGGACGGTTTCGCCGTTTTTCGGGGCTACTACCCTGATGTTAGCATTTGTGTTAACGCCGATCCCCGTGGAGACGGCCCAGGCCCAACCATCCGTCACTGAAGACGAAGCTTATGCGATCGGAGTCGATGCATACCTCTATTTCTACTCGCTTGTCACCATGGACATAACGCGCAAACAACTCACCAATGTCGAGCCTGGGAAAGGACTCGGCGGTCCAATGAACTCGTTCGCAAATGTATCTGAGTATCCCTCAGCGGACATGAAAGCCGTTGTTCGGCCGAATTTCGACACGCTCTACTCCTCTGGATGGCTTGAACTGACCAAGGAGCCGGTGATCGTGTCAGTCCCCGATACGGGCGGCCGTTATTACCTGCTGCCGATGCTCGACATGTGGACGGATGTGTTCGCCTCGCCAGGTTGGCGCACGACCGGCACACAAGCTGCCGATTTCGTTATCGTCCCGCCCGGTTGGCGACCCGATTTGAGAGATCGGCTGATCGAGGAATTCAAACTCCCGAAAGACACCCAACGCATCGATGCTCCGACTCCTTACGTTTGGATCATCGGCCGTACGAAGACGGATGGCCCGCAGGACTACGACGCAGTTCACAAGATCCAGGCGGGCTATAAGATCACGCCGCTTTCCCAATGGGGAAAGGCGCCAGACACGCTACCGGTCAAGGTCGACCCGACCATTGACATGAAGACTCCGCCTAAGATCCAGGTCGATACCATGCCTGCCGGTAAATACTTCGCCTACGCAGCAGAACTCATGAAGTTGCAGCCGCCGCACATCACGGATGAACCGATTATTGCACAGATGAAGCGCATCGGCATCGAGCCAGGCAAGAGCTTCGACTTCGACAAGGTCGATCCCGCCGTAAAGAAGGCCCTCGAGCGCGCGCCGAAGGGCGCACAGGAGCTAATGAAGTGGAAGGTCGCGACGCTCGCCAGGGTAGTGAATGGCTGGTCGATGAACACCGACACCATGGGCGTCTATGGTAACTACTACCTTAAACGCGCGTTAATCGCGCAGTTAGGGCTCGGGGCGAACCTGCCCGAAGATGCGATTTACCCATTGAACCTCGGTGACGAGTCAGGCAAACCGCTCGACGGTTCTAACAAGTACACGATTCACTTCGACAAAGGAGCCGCGCCGCCGGCGAACGCTTTCTGGTCTATTACACTATACGACCAGGACGGCTTTCAAGTCGGTAACAGCCTGAACCGTTTCGCCGTTAGTAGCTGGATGCCATTCCAGTACAACTCGGATGGCTCGCTTGACCTTTATTTTCAGAACCAGAGCCCCAGCGGGGAAAAGGAAACCAACTGGCTACCTGCTCCGAAAGGATCCTTCAACCTGTGCATGCGTCTTTATGCCCCGAAGTCCGAAGCAATGACGGGGAAATGGAACCCGCCACCGGTTATGAAGGTTCAAGAGCTCCCAACGTTGACGACGCAATAGAGTAAAGTACGTCCCCCAGGCGATTACACCAAAATTCAATCTGCAAATCAAAGCCGCTCGTTTTCAACCAAGGCTATCGATGCTGAAATCCCGCCTCCTCGCATTTCTCGGAAAAGAGCTCAAGGAACTCCTGCCGCCAACGGTGTTTTTCGCGATCAGTTTCAATCTGATTCTATTAACTACTCAGCTCATTCTCGCTGATTACCTGATCCATTTCTTGAGTTTTCTAGTAGCAACCACCAGTGCGCTGGTGGCGGGCAAATCCGTACTGTTAGCAGATGCACTGCCCTTCTTCCGCCGCTTCGATACAGCCCCAATGATTCAATCGATCCTATTTAAGACCATTGTCTATTGGAGTGTCGTTTTTCTGGTGCGCTTTCTGGAGAAACTTGTCGAATACTGGTTCAGTGGTGGAACCGTCGGCGGGATCCCGGACTACATCGCGAATCATTTTACCTGGCACCGATTTGCCGCTATCCAGATTTGGATCTTCGTTCTGTTCCTGATTTACACTTCGGTTGCCGACTTGAATGCGCGGTTGGGTAAGGGCCAGCTCGTGAAGCTGTTCTTCACCAGGTCCCCAGCGGCACCGCAGCAGTCCGGTGTGGTTCCTGTCACCAAGCAAACGCGACTGGATTCGTAGGGCTGGGCACGAGGAGCATTTTCTGGTTTAGAGGGGCACAACGACCGGATTTTGTTGCCAGCGCCTTGTGCTCACAAGGCGCTTCGTTCTCCCGACTTCGCTAGCCATCGGAGTTTGAAGCCTACAAACCACAAGCTACGGCGGACAGGACTTCGGCGAGCTCAGTCGAGCCGCTGTCCTCGAATCCGGCCGCACGGAGTGATGGCCCGCCCGCATCGCTACGCGAAGCGTTGCGGGCGGGAGTATTGGAGAACTGCGCCAAGTCCGAATTGCACCCGCGTAGCGGGTAGGGATGCTGATGGGGGCTTTCACGCCGCAGATGCCACTAAGGTCTAATATCGCTGCGTGCTCCAGCGACTATGTTGATCATGTCGCTTGGAGGCGCGAGCCAATGTTGCTCCGCAAAAAAATGAACGTGAACTCCTCTGTTGTTTTGGGTGGCGTCGCCGCCACCATCTGCGTTGTCGACGATGACCCTTCGATGTTAAAGGCGCTGGAGCGCTTGCTCTTATCGGCTGGCTTGTCAGCACGGTTCTTTCGCGAGCCCGTAGGTTTTCTTAGGTACGCTACGAATAATCCTGTCAGGGTGGCGCTAATCGATATCTGGATCCCCCGCATGAGCGGTCTCGAACTCATGAAGGAACTCCGCGCCGTTTCTCCCGAGACGCGCGTCATCGTGGTCACTGCAGACGACGAGGACTCCGTCCGAAGCGCGGCCATGCGGAATGGTGCGACAGCGTTTTTCGCTAAGCCTTTTGAGGACGACACCTTCCTCGACGCCATTCGGCAAGCCATGGCATTCGGTGAGCCGGAAACGCCGCAATTTGGAACGCAGCTTCTTTCGCTCCCGGCAGCTCTGCAACCGAGACCCGGCTAGAGCATTAGTTGGACTAAGGTCCCATAGAGGTGCATGATTCGGCCTGATAGGGTTGTGGGCCAAGGGCACTTTGTCATCATGCCCGATCATGCGGCGTTGCAATAAAAGAGCATTATATCCCGCCAGACTCCTTTTCCTTCTGAGCCGACCCCGATCGTTCGCCTACGTCACGCTGTTCTGGCTTGCGTGGTGTGCTGCCTTCTGTGGGCGGCTCGAAGCCATCAGCACCCAGAAAAAAACCGTACTCATCCTCTATGGGGACCGATTGTCGATCCCGGCTATGAAATCGACAGAGCAGGGGTTGACGGCTGGCCTGTCGCGTGGGCGGCTGGAAGACCTGGAAATTCTCTCTGAATACCTCGACCTCACGCGTTTCCCGTCGGTTCGGTATGAGGAGGATCTCGTGCGGTATTTACGCGCCCGCTACTCAGGGCGAAAGCCGGACGTAGTGATCGCGGTCGGAAATTCCGCGCTGGAGCTCGCGGTTGTACACCGAGACGAGCTCTTTCCAGGCGTGCCGATTGTCTTCGCGAATGTAGATCTTCGCGAGATCGACGCCCAGAAAATTCCACACAATGTCACGGGGCTTTTGATGGCTTGGGACTTTCAGCGAACCATTGAGTTGGCGCTCCAACTACAACCCGAAACTCAAGAGATCGTTTGCGTCGGTGGCACTGGACCCCTAGAGCAACAATGGAACCAGGAAGCGCGTAAGGTCCTGGAACACTTTGCAACCCGGGTTCGCACCCGTTGGTTAGATAAGTTGTCGTTGCCAGCCGTGCTGCATGAAGTTGCTCGATTGCCGCTTGATTCAGCCGTGCTTTATGTGCCAATGCGCCGAGACGGAGAGGGAAAATCGGTCTCGCCTTTTGAGGTGGCCCGGCAGCTCGCTGAAGTGTCTAGAGTGCCGGTTTACGGTCTTTCTCGATCCGAACTTGAAGAAGGAATCATTGGTGGAGCTTTGCTGGATTTTTCGGAGATGGGCGAGAAGACCGCTGCACTCGCCTTCCGCGTGCTGGCTGGGGAGACGCTGCCGGCACTCACACCGCCGGACCTGGCTACCAATCAACTAATCATTAACTGGCAGGCACTCAAGAAATGGCATGTCTCCGCGGGGCGAATTCCCGGGGCTGCTACCGTGCGATATCGAGGCCCAGGCTTCTGGGAGCGACACCGCCGCCTGATCATCTCGACGGCTTCGATACTTAGTCTGCAGGCACTGCTCATCATGTGGTTGCTGGTTCGGCGCTCGCAACGGAAACGCTTGGTGCGATCGTTGCGCGAAAGCGAAGAACGCATGAGCCTCGCGGCGGAGGCGGCCAACCTGGGTTTGTGGGTGTTGGATGTGGCTAGCGGCGAGCTTTGGATGTCGGATAAAGGACGCGAGTTGTTTGGCATTGAGCCGGGGACCCACCTGGACGACGCGACACTGGTTTCGCGCGTGCATCCCGAGGATCGCGCAATCCGTAATGCTGAGGTGCGGCGCGCGGTCGAGAACCGCGGTGAATACGCCATGGAGTATCGCGTGCTGTTACCGGATGGGAGGCTGCGTTGGATCGCCGCGCGAGGCCAGTGCCTGAACGGCGAGGATAACGGACACCGGCGGCTCGTTGGTGTTTCGATGGATGTCACCGCGCAAAAGCAGGCGCAGGATGCGCTGCGGGAAAGCGAGGCTCGTTTTCGCGGGATGGCCGACGCAGCTCCTGTGATGATCTGGATGTCGGGCACCGACAAACTGTGCACCTTTTTCAACAAGGGTTGGCTCGACTTTACCGGCCGATCGCTGCAGCAAGAGCTTGGCAACGGTTGGGCAGAGGGCGTTCACCACGAAGATTTCGACCACTGCCTTGATGTCTATACTAAGTCTTTCGAAGCCCGGCAACCGTTCACGATGGAATACCGCTTAAGACGGAGTGACGGTGAATATCGCTGGGTTCTGGATAACGGAACGCCGCGCTTTGCGTCCGATGGCAGGTTCCTGGGGTACATCGGTTCTTGCCTTGACATCACCGAACGCAAGCAGGCGCAGGAACGGTTCCGGCTCGCCGTGGAAGCTTCGCCCAACGGCATCGTCCTGGTCAACGCGGAGGGCCACATCGTGCTGGCGAACGTCTGCGTCGAGAGACTGTTCGGCTATCAACGTCAGGAGCTCATCGGGCAGGCCGTCGAACTCCTCGTGCCCGAACGCCTTCGCGGTGAACACGTGGCTCATCGGGCGGGCTTTCATGCCGCTCCTGTGGCGCGGGCCATGGGCGCCGGCCGGGAGTTGTTCGCCCGGCGGAAGGATGGGACGGAGTTCCCCGTCGAGATCGGGATCAGCCCCATCCAAAGCCCGGAAGGCACGCTGGTTTTGAGCGTGATCGTGGACATCACCGAGCGCAGACAGGCGGAAGCGGAAGCACGGCAGCAGCGCGAAGAAATCGCACACCTCAGCCGCCTCGCGATTATGGGAGAAATGGCCGGGTCGCTCGCGCACGAGTTGAACCAGCCACTTGGTGCAATTGTGACCAACGTTGGCGCTGCCCTGCGTTTCCTGGAACGCGGTAACCTTAGCGGCGAGAAATTACGCGAACTCCTTCAGGATATCGCCGCAGATGGCAAGCGAGCGGGTGACGTGATCCGCACGGTTAAAGGAATCGGGCGTAAGGAGGCGGGTGCCCGGCGGCTCCTGCAGCTTAACGAAGTGATTGCGGAGGTGCTCAGGCTGGTGCGCTCCGACGCGCTCGCCCACGATTGCACAGTCTTGACCGAGCTTCATCCGGCATCACCAAAGGTTGAAGCGAATTCGGTGCAACTTCAGGAGGTGTTTCTCAACCTGATCCTGAACGCCTTTGAAGCCTCGCAAGACGTGCCCAGAGCCCAACGCCGCGTCATTGTTCGGACAGAGCCTGACGGCGACAGCGCGGTCCGGGCGAGTGTGCGCGACTTTGGCACCGGGTTGCCGGCAGATCAACCGGAACGGGTTTTCGATCGATTTTTTTCGACGAAGCGCGAGGGCATGGGTATCGGGTTGTTCATTGCGCGGTCAATCGTTGCCGCGCACGGCGGCACGCTCTTCGCGGAGAATGCGGAGGGGGGTGGAGCCGAGTTCTGCTTGCGACTCCCTGCCGCGAAGGAGATTGGCGTATGACGCCCGCTCACAGGCTTGTTTGCGTTGTTGACGATGACCTATCGATGCGGAAGGCTGTCGGAAGGCTTTTGGAATCGGAGGACTACGCTGTCGAGATATTTACGGGGGCGCGGGAGTTTCTTGCTCGAGTTCCCCACACAGGCCCCTCCTGCGTCATTCTGGATTTGAACATGCCGGGATTAAACGGGCTCGAACTCCAGGAGACGCTCGCGCAAATGGGGCGCGCAGAGCAGGTCATTTTCATTACGGGCGGCGCGAGCGTTCCGACTTGCGTGCAGGCGATGAAAGCCGGGGCAGTCGATTACCTGCAGAAGCCCTTCCGGGACGAGGATCTTCTGAGCTGCGTCGAACGGGCTCTCAAGCGGTCTTCGGAGAAGTGGCTCCAACGCTTGCAGCGCAAGGATGGGCGGGTTATGGAGAAAATGGGTGCGACATCGGTAGCGGAGCTCGTGGTCCTCGCGCAGAGGGCAGGGCTCGCACCAACGGCTAGCCCGCAAGAACCACAAGCTCGATGAAGCGATGCGGGTATTGCGGGCTGGATGGCCGTCAAATGGACGCCTTCTCGTCCGTTTGACGACTGGTTTGTAAGGGAGACATTCATGCCAAACTGTTTCAGACCCATCGCTAGGATACTACTAAGGTCTAATATCCACACACCGTCCGAGCCAGTAGCTTTATGATGCGATGTTCAAAAGTTTTTTTACCGTGTCCGCTCTAAAACGCCGAAAGAAAACCGATTTCAGGGTGTTAATCGAAGCGATACTCGATTTAGCGTTGATCACCGGCTCTTTTGCGGCGGCTGGACTCCTGGTTTCAATGGCCCTTCGCCTTGCGCTTTGAGTCCGGAACATGCAAGTCAACTCTTCTGTCTTGCCTCGCGTCGACAGCAAAATCTGCCTCCTTGACGACGACCTGTCGATGCTGAAGGCGCTCGATCGCTTGCTCGCATCCGCTGGCTTACAAACGCAGTTGTTTAGCGAGCCGCTCGGTTTCCTTTCGTACGTTATCCGGAATTCTGTGCCCGTGGCGGTCATTGATATCTGGTTGGCAACAGGGATTAGCGGCCTCGACGTCCAGACAAAGCTCCACGGCCTTTCTCCCGAAACCCGCGTCATCATTAGTACAGCGGACAACCACGACTCGGTGCGAGACGCCGCCATAAAGGCCGGAGCGATCGCCTATTTCGTCAAACCGTTCGACGAAGACGCCTTCCTCGCGACCGTACATCAAGCTCTGGCTTTGGAGAGCTGAATGTCATGTTAGTGAGTCCGCAATCAGTTGGCTTCCACTATTACACCTTAGTCCAATAGCGGAAGGCGGATTTCTTCGAGTAATTAGAAGAATAACTGCGCTTACTGCCCGATCTCGCAAATCCGCGCGAGATCAGCATCGACGCCAATTAGATTTCCTTACCGCGAACAACCAAGAATCAAGATGAGAACATTTATAAATGTCGTAATTATCCTGTCAGCATTCATGGTGGGGAACGCGCGCACGGCTGCTGCTACCAGGGTGATTATCAATTTGTCTGATCAGAGTGCCTCTCTGGTAGAGCGTGATAGAATCACACTGGTTTCTCCCATTGCTTCAGGTAAACCCGGTTGGCAGACGCCGACGGGTAATTTCACCATTTTCAACAAGGACGTTGATCACCGGTCTCAGAGCTTCGGATTAGTCGTCGACACTTCCGGAAGAGTGGTCAACCCCAGTGCGACTCCCGGCACTCGGGTACCTAGAGGTGACCATTATGAACCCGCGCCGATGCCGTACTTTATGGAATTCAGCACGGCGGTCGGGATGCATGCCGGATACCTTCCAGGATACCCCGCGTCTCACGGATGCGTGCGGATGCCGCGAGATCTCGCTGTCCAGTTTTTTCAACGGGTCCAAATCGGAACGCCAGTCACGGTTATCGGTAGCACGAACAATCTGACCCGTGTCCGCAAGGCCATGCCGATATCGCAAACGGTTTCTTACGTGATGAGCCGTCCGGCGCGCTGGACGCTTGCTCAAGGCGGTCGGCGTTGATGGAAGTCACGAGTTTTCGTGGCGCCGCCGTATTGTACTAAGGTGTAATAGCGGCTTTCGATTCAGGCGATAGATTTCGGTTCTGAGCTGGACTGCTTTCAGGTCTAAGCGCGGCAGTAAAATTAGAAATGACTAATATTATGTCTTCCAAAATTCATCCAGGGCACGGTAATGACTCCTACCGCTTTTCGACCACCCCTACCTTAAGCGACTTTCCACTGCTGATCGGAGAGATCTTACGTCGAAGCGACCGTCGCTTGGAAAAAAGAGCTCAGCGTAGGTCGTTTATGAAGAAGATCCGATTTACAGTTTAAAGATTATCTGTCGACAACTAACCTCGACATCGTCTCTGCCCGTTCATTCCAGCGTGCAAAATCCACTCGCCATCAATAGACAAAGGATTGAGCTATCTTATGAAAACAAAGGCAATTTGTGATTACCCACCTTTGATAGACAAACTGATTCGCCAAGCCGAGTTGAGCGAGATTCGTCGGCAACGTTGGGCCGCCTTTTTCAGGATCGGCAAGTTAAGGCAGAGCATTAAGTAAAGTCCTTCAGGTGTCGAGTCAGAATACGCTCCGGGTGCAACCGAAAACCCCAAGAATCCCGAGAGAACAAAACCCCTACTTTTTAACCGGGAGGGGCAAGAAAAAGGCTTGGTTACTTTTTCTTTGGAATTCGGTCAAGAATAGCTCTCGCTGATTCAACAGGTATTTGCTGTTCACTTCGCCCGTTGCACATCCTTATGCATCCCTCGCGAACTAAAGAACCGAATTTTGTTCATGGCGGAAACACCAGCATCGTAAAACGCGCTCAATTCGCTTTGCTGCTCTGCGGAATTGTTGGGGTTGCTATGAAGCTGATTTTTTCAAGCGGAACGATGGCGCACCCAACTGGCCATGGCTCAAATCCGCAAGAGCTCTCCGGCTCGTTCCAAACCGGTTCCCAATCCGTAATCTCCACAGATGATGTGCAAGCCAGCCGCTCGGTTGGAAGCGAACCTTCTGTCACAAGACAGAGATCTTCTCGCACAAACAACCCTAACTAACATCCTTGGCCGGGCCTAAGCCGAAACGGGAATGCACAGGGCGGGCGCGGCTCCACCTTTGGATTACATCGAATCGTTCGATGTGTCTATTGGACTTTGGTCCAACCGTTTCGGCACACCGGATTGTGCTAGTCTCAGGAATCCTATCCGATGGAATCGCTTTCTGCTTACAGGTCATTCCTTCTTTGGCGAACCTGACTTTTGTTCTGAAAAGCGCATTTAGTCCTAACGTAGATCCGCTGGAAACCGGACCAAGCGTTTTACAGTATTGCTTGAGAAATCTGCGGAGATTCTTTGCTGGCCGCGACCGGCTTGCGGCGAATTGTTGCACTGATGTTGCCTACACCGACCTGGTCCGGGATCCTCTTTCGGTGGTTCACGAGATTTATACCTACCTAGGCGAACAGCTGACATTGGAGGCCGAATCGAGGATGGTGAAATTCCTCCGTGAAAACCCCCAAGCAAAATGGGGGCGCCACCTCTACTCGGCGGCGACCTTCGGTCTAGACGCGCGTACGATCGAGGAACCATTCCGCTTCTATACAGAGCAGTTTAACCTGACTCATCACCGTCTGAGACCGGCGTCGAAGTAACTCGGTTCACGGCTGCGCGCTACAAGCGCTGGGGCCGACTCCCGGCGTCAAGGGAGATCGGCGCGCAAGAATCACAAGCTCGATAAAGGAACGCATATAAATTGAAGGCTAGGGATGCTACTAACGTCCAATATACATGCGCGATCCGAGCGACTACCTTTGGGCACGCGATGCTCAAGCGATTTTTTCCCCAATCCGACCTGAAACGCCGAAAGAAAATTGATCTGATGGTGTTAATCGAACTGATCCTCGATTTTGCGTTGATCACCGGCTTTCTGGCCGCGGTAGGGTTCCTAATTTCAATGAACACTCGCCTTGTTTTTTGACCCTGAGAACTTGGACCCTGAAAACATGGACGTTCACATATCTTCTGTCTCGCCTCACGTTGCCGGCACGATCTGCCTCCTTGACGACGACCCGTCGATGCTGAAAGCGCTCGATCGTTTACTCTCATCCGCCGGCTTACAGGCGCGGTTGTTTAGTGAGCCGCTCGATTTTCTTTCGTTCGTTATCCACAATTCCGTGGCGGTCGCGGTCCTTGATCTGTGGATGTTAGGTATGAGCGGTCTCGAAGTCCAGACGAAGCTCCAAGTCGTTTCACCCAACACGCGTGTCATCATAAGTACGGCGAACGACCATGACTCGGTGCGAAAAGCGGCGATAGAGGCCGGCGCGATCGCCTATTTTGTTAAACCCTTTGACGACGACGCCTTTCTCGCTGCCGTGTATCAAGCCATGGCCTTGGAGAGCTGAACGTGCATGAACCCGATGCTGGCGAGACCCAATTGGCGTCCTTTATTGCACCTTGATGTAATAGCGGCTTAGAGATCTGCAATCAGAGCATCTGCACATAGTCGTAAAAGTAAATCGGCTCGCGCATAGGACTAAGGTCTAATAGCGGTAAGTTGATCGAGCTGACATATTCCCTTTCTACGACACGGTCGCTTACGAACGTAAAATTTTGCTTTTTGTACGCTAGGGAAGTTGGCCCTGCCTATTACCTCCCATCATTCCTGGCACGTCAAGTTAGCAGAACTACGCATGCATCTCTGGCTAAAAAGACGAATCCGCGGTCGTGACTCGTCAGAGCTGTCTTTGACGCAAACAACCCCCAAGAATAATGAAATATAAAACAAAAGTCGTCAGATACGGTGTGTCCTTTCTGACAACTATGGCTGTGCTCATAGGCGCAGGCGGATCGCTGCAAGCACAGGAAAAGAAACCCAATATCCTCGTGATCATGGGCGACGACATTGGCATGTGGAACATCGGTGCCTATCACCGGGGCATGATGGCCGGGAAGACGCCCAACCTCGACAAGCTGGCTAAGGAAGGCATGTTATTCACCGATTACTACGCCGAGGCTAGCTGCACGGCGGGTCGCGCGAATTTCATCACCGGCGAGCTGCCGATCCGCACCGGCATGACCACTGTCGGACAGGCTGGAGCGCCGACAGGATTGCCTGCCGAAGCTTGCACAATTGCCACGGCTCTCAAAGCGCTGGGCTATGCCACCGGACAGTTCGGTAAGAATCATCTTGGCGACAAGAATGAGTTCCTGCCTACCGTCCACGGGTTTGATGAATTCTTCGGTTACCTCTATCACTTGGACGCGATGGAAGACCCGGCGCATCCCAACTACCCGCAAAATCTGTTGAACGTCGTCGGTCCGCGTAACATGGTCCATAGCTGGGCCACCGATACCGACGATCCCACCGAGATGCCGCGTTGGGGCAAGATCGGCAAACAGAAGATCGAGGACGCCGGTACACTTTATCCCGAACGGATGAAAACCGTGGATAACGAGATTCGCGACCTTGCCTTGAAGTTTATGGACAAAGCCCAAAAGGACGGCAAGCCGTTCTTCGTTTGGCTCAACCCGACGCGCATGCACATCGTCACGCACCTCTCGGACAAGTATGAAAAGATGCGCAACGCCGAGAATGGCTGGTCGGAAGAAGAAGCTGGCATGGCCCAACTCGATGACGACGTCGGTTTGGTGATGCAGAAGCTCAAGGACATGGGAGTAGACGACAACACGATCGTCGTTTTCACCACCGACAACGGCACCGAAGTCTTCACTTGGCCGGATGGCGGACAGACACCGTTCGCGCAGTCTAAAGGGACGGTCATGGAGGGCGGCTTCCGCGTGCCGTGCCTCCTGCGCTGGCCCGGGCATGTGCCGGCGGACTCTGTTCAGAACGGGATCTTCTCCGGTATGGATTGGTTCCCAACCTTCATCGATGCCGCTGGCAACCCTAATATCACCGCCCAGTTGCTCGAGGGTGTGAAACTCGGCGACCGGACTTACAAGAACCACCTCGACGGCTACGACCAGATGGCTGCCATCACTGGCAAAGGCCCGTCCGCGCGTCACGAAATCTTCTACCTCGGTGAAAGCACCGTCGGCGCGGTGCGCATTGACGATTACAAGTTCCGCTTCATTGACCAACCCGCCGGATGGCTGGGTGAAAAGACCAAACCTGACGTGCCCTATATCACCAACCTTCGGCTGGATCCGTTCGAGCGCACGGGTTGGCCAAACGAGGGGACGAAAGAAGGGGCGCAGCAATACTTCGATTGGTTCAAGTATCAATTCTGGCGCTTTGTGTTCGTCCAGCAGGTGGTGGGCAAGGAACTCCAAACCTTCCTGGATTACCCGCCAATGCAAAGGGGCGCCAGCTTCAACCTCGATGCAGTGAAAGCGGAGATGGCGAAAAAGATGGAACAAGCAGAGGCGGCAAGCAAAGGACCCAGCCAGTAACAGAAATGACTCGTTGCCGCGAGCGCCTCAAGTCGGCGCTCGCCAGAAAGAGAGGCCAGCAATGAAACATGTATTCAACAAAGTTAATATTTTCGGCGTTATCATGCTTTTAGCCATGGTAGTCGGCTGCACCACCACCACTCAAACCCAGAACAAAGAGAACCTGCTGATCGCCGCGGGTTTCAAAGTGATCATCCCAAAGACTGCCGCCCAGCAACAAAAGCTCCAAACACTTCCGGCTGGTAGAGTTAGCTTGGTTCAGAAAAACGGGCAGATCTACTACGTGTTCCCGGACGCAGCTAACAACCAGGCCTACGTGGGTGGCCCGGGCCAGTACCAAACTTACAAGCAGCTTCGTTTAGCGAATCAATTGAGTAACGAAAATCTTGAAGCGGCGGAGATGAGGCAGGATGCAGAGATGAATTTGGGCGCGTGGGGCGGCTGGGGTGGAGCGGGATTTATCGGGCGGAGATAGGATCGTCCTAAGGTAGAGACGGCGAGGACATGGCCGGTTACCTACTCCGTTATTAGCGAACCTTCTATAGCTAAATAAGCGTCTTGTGGCGCTGACAACCAGAAAAGCTAATGAAATATAAGCCCAAATTAGTCGGTTACGGTCTGTCCTTACTGACAGCTACGGCTGCGCTCATCGGCGCAGCCGGACAACTGCGAGCGCAGGAAAAGAAACCCAACATCGTCATGCTTATGACCGACGACACCGGTTGGAACGATTTCGGCTGCTATTCGGGAGGAGGCGCGGGTCTCGGCCATCCGACACCGAACGTCGATCGCATTGCCAAGGAGGGGGCCGTCTTCACCTGCTGGTACGGCCAGGCGAGCTGCACTGCCGGCCGTGCTTCCTTCATGACCGGGCGTATTCCGATCCGCTCGGCGCTCTCGATCGTGGTTGCCCCGGGAGACGAAAACCGCCTTCGGAAGGAGACGCCGACGATCGCCGAATTCTTCCAGAAAAACGGGTACACGACCTACTTCTCTGGCAAGTGGCATCTGGGGGACAAGCCCGATGCCTATCCGATTGAGCATGGCTTCGACGAGATGAAACATTTCGCCGCGTACTATGCGGGCGTCTATGCCTACAACGATACCTCAAAGTGGTTTCATCCCTGGTTCCCGTCGTACAACCCGGAATTCGAAAAGATGTTCGACGACATCGTGAACCTCGGTGAGTGGGAAGGGGTCGCCGGCCAGCCTGCCAAGATGGTTGGCACAATCAGCTACGACACGCTAGCGATGTTTGACATTCGGCAGACTGACTCGGCTGTCGCCTATATCAAAGACCACGCGAAGAGCGCTAAGCCCTTCTTCCTGGACATCAACTTTATTAAGATGCACAACCCGACCAATGCGGCGCCGGAATTCAGAGGTAGATCGCACCTAGGCGACTACTCGGACTCCCTCATGGAAATGGATGCCGACATTGGTAAGATCATGGATGTCATCCGTGCCGAGGCGCCCGATACGATCGTCATCGTGACGGCCGACAACGGCGCCTGGCTGGACGCCTATCCCGATGCCGGAACCATACCGTTCCGCGGTGAAAAGGGATCCCCATTTGAAGGAGGCTGGCGCGTTCCAGGCGTTATGTGGTGGCCGAATCACATCCCGGCTGGCGTGACGTACAACGAAATGATGTCCCACATCGACTGCTGGGCGACGCTTGCCGCGATGGTGGGTCTGAGGCCGCCGCCCCACGAGTGGGTCGGTAACGACGGCAAGGGGATCTACTTCGACAGCATCGACAATAGCGCCTACATCCTGGGGCAGGCACAACACTCGGCGCGCAACGGGTGGATCTATATCGATGGCGAGAACTTCAATGGAGCACGTGCCGACATCGGCGGGGATCCAAAGGAACCCTGGGTGCACATAGCGTGGAAATACCTCTTTACGGCGAAGGACTCCTGGCTTGGCGTAACTGCCGACCTTGGCTCAATTGGAGCCCTGTACAACCTGACCATGGATCCCTATGAGAAGTACGATATGGTCTTCAATGGGGCTGCGCCGTACCGCGTGCTGAGCTCTTCACCTGGGAAATACACGGGTGAGGACAATGCCTGGGTACTGTCGTTGATCTACCCTGTCATTATCGATTTCGACAAGTCGATCATCAAGTATCCGAGCATCACGCGCTTTGTTGGTGGTGCGTCGACCGACTTGGTTCCGAACTTGCAACACCCGGATAACCCGGTTCCCTTGCTGAAGGACCAGATCGAGCGGCTGCATATCGGCGGCGGCGGCGGCTAATCGCACCGGATTCAGTCTTATGGGCGCGATCGCGCTTCTAGCCAAATGGCGGTGCACGGTGAAGGGTTTCAATCAAGAGCTCGAACGAGGAAGAACGCAGATGAGGCGCTTCGGTGGGACCATGCTGGTCGCCGCGCTGTTGACAGGCAGTGTTGCCGGCGCGACGACGCCGGCTGGCGTGCCGACGGAGGAGGCCATGAGGGCTTTGGCGCTTCAATGGTTTACGCAGATGCAGGCGGGTAAGATCGACCGCGCTCAATACACAACTGCCTATAGCGCCCAATTGACCGATGCCGCAGTGCAGGTCATGTCGCATCACCTCAACGAGTACGGGGCGTCGCCGATCCGTGCCGAGATCATGCAAAAGCATTCAGTAGACAACCAAACGCTCTACCAAGTGAAGCTGGTATTCCCGCGCGGCGATGCGACCAGCCTTCTGTTCGGCTTCGACGCCGAAGGCAAGATCACCGGTGTCGCTATCATGAGCCTGGCAGGAGACTGAATGGAAACAGCCGCCTGTCGTTTTCTGGAACGATTTTGGGCGAATGTTTTTAAATATGCAAAACCAACAGCCAACAACAACCAGTCGAACTACCAATACCTAAGTGAATCAAACCCAGGCCCTAACCTAACTTCCGAAACAGAGTTACGTTGCTTGACTTTTGTAATCAAACCTTGTTTAACAAATCAGTTCCAGCATGAACAAAAGAGAATCATTAGGCATCTATCTGAGCCTCTTTCTGATAATTGCTGTGGCCGGCTTTTCTGGCTGCGCAGGTACGCAAGCACAAAATAAGGAATCGCTGCTGTCCTCAGCCGGATTCTACACGCGGACCCCGTCAACGCAGACGCAATGGGCCACGTACAAGCTAATGACTCCCTACAAGCTCGAACGCAACACGTTCAATGGCAAGGCGCTCTACACCTACGCCGACAAACAAAAGGGAGTTGTGTATATCGGCGGGGATAAAGCGTATCAACGCTACAAGCAACTTGGAATCCAGCAGTCGATCGCTCAAAAGGAGCTCGAGGCTTCCTATAGCAACTATCTAAAAAAGATCGACCAGGTGTGGAGCCTAAACTACGATTGAAAAATTGGCGCAGCGCTTGCCGGCGCGTCGGACGAATTCTAAGCGACGGGAATTTCGCTTATGGATTGCAAGCGACCAGTAGCGGATCCGCTCACGAAACGGAAAAATTCGTACGCTAAGCCCCCGCGAGTGGTCGCAGAGGTCTGAATTTGCCATGTTCAACACGCTTGTTTTGGCGCCAAACGTAGTCTCCGATGAGGTTGACGTGTTCCCACCCGAGCGGTGATAGGTGTTGGAGCAGGTTCTCGCCTGAGGACAATCCATGTTCTTTCAGGCATTAACTGTCGTATTTGCTCTTCAAGGCGCTGCATTACACGAAGGTGTAATATACCGATCAAGCCGTCGCGGTTATTATTGCGGTCGCGGGGAATCACCTTTGCATTTCTGGCCAATAGACATACGGAGTTTTACTCGTAGCATAAAACCTACGACTGCGAAAAGTGTTCAATTCGCATTGTTGCTTTGCGGAATTATTGGCATTGCCTCGAAACTACTGGTTTCATGCGAAACAAAGGATAGTCCGACTGCTACCGTCTCTAATTCGGAAGAATCGTCCGCGAGTCGACCTCACGGGAAGATGCCTTAACGACTGGTGGATAAATTCCACCGCCATCGGCTAGATTGTGTTCGCGTGCGTTTTTGGTGGTGCGCTCGCTATGCGACTAAGGTCCCATAGGCACCTCCTACCCGAAATGATACCTCCACCTATATGAGGTCCACGATCTGGTGTTGGTCCCTCTGCGTGTCGAGCGCCGAAGATGATTGAGTCATCGCGGATCCGTCAGTTGAAAACGAAAAACTAACTCTATGAAAAAAGTAGTAGTCGCCTTAGCCGTTGTGGCCCTCGCTTCACAGGCAGGGATCTCCTTCGCAGGAGGACCGGAAGTATCGTCGAAACAAGTCATCACGCCGGCTCCACCGCCGGAATCGTTTTTTAGAGGGAACGAATTCGATATTGGAGCCTTCGCGACCTATGTAACCGGGACGAACGGAGGCGGAACAAGGCAAACCGCGTTTGATGACGGTACCACCTTCACACTCTCCTCTAGCGGCAGCCCCAATGGTTGGGGTGGAGGCATGGATTTCACTTATTTCTTACCCTGGAAATATTTAGGTTTCAGGTTCCAAGGTGCGGGTGTAGAACTCAACGCCCAAACTTTGACCGTCACCGGCAGCAACGGTTTCAGGAGGTCTAATTCATCAGCCAGTACGGCGGCAGGTGTGCTCACCGGAGACGTCGTCTTGCGCCTCCCCTTGGATGATTTCTGGCCGGGTGTTCACTTGGCGCCGTACACATTCGGCGGCTTCGGCGGTGTTTTCACCGGCGCGGGAAATAACACAATTAACACTCCATTTCCGGAAGTAAATCAGAGGTTCAATCATGCGTCTTCGAACGTATCTAACGACCGCTTTCTCGGGAACATCGGCGGCGGGCTGGAGTATCGGTTTACTCCTCATATCGGAGTCTTTGGTGAGGCCGGCTATAACTGGGTCGGCGGCGGGCAGCATTCGTTCAATTCGTCTGTGAAAGATTTTATACAGGTCAATTTCGGCCTCAGATTTGCCTTCTAAGACAAATAACGACCAGGCGATACTCATCGTGCCGAGTCATCAAGCGCTCGCCTCCCGATCGACCTGCGGCTCGTCCCCGAGTGGCGCAGGAAGACCGTGGCTGCGAGCGCTATGCCCGATACGTGATAGAAGGAGATGAAAGCTAACAAATAACTAACCGGTAAAAGGGAAACAGCAATGACACATGTATTCAACAAAAGAAATATTTTCGGCGTTATCACGCTTTTAGCCATGGCGGTGGGCTGCACCACACCACTCAAACGCAGAACAAAGAGAACCTGCTGATCGCCGCGGGCTTCAAAGTTATCATTCCAAAGACTGCCGCCCAGCAACAAAAGCTCCAAACACTCCCGGCTGGTAAAGTGAGCTTGGTTCAGAAAAACGGGCAGATCTACTACGTTTTCCCGGACGCAGCTAACAGCCAGGCCTACGTGGGTGGTCCAAACCAGTACCAAACTTACAAGCAGCTTCGTTTAGCGAATCAATTGAGTAACGAAAATCTTCAAGCGGCGGAGATGAGGCAGGACGCAGAGATGAATTTGGGCGCATGGGGCGGCTGGGGTGGAGTAGGATTTATAGGACGGAGATAGGTTGGTCTTTAGGTAGAGACGGCCCGAATATTGAGCCGACGATCCCCCCGTGGAAAAGGCCTCGGAAAAGACCTCGACTTGGCTGGCGCTGCGAAACCCGGTCTTCAGAAAACTCTGGTTGGCAATGGTCGTCTCGGGGAGTAGCATCGCGGCTCACAACACCGCTGTCTATTGGGCGCTGAACTCGCTAGGTGCATCGACCGTCATTATCTCACTAATGGCCACGGTTTCGGCGCTTCCGTACACATTGTTCACCTTACCGGCAGGTGCTATCGCCGATATGGTAGACCGCAAAAAGATTTTGTTAGCGGTCCAACTCTGGCAGACCTTCATCGCGATCGCCCTGGCGATCCTATGGCTGGCACATCTGCTTAATCCTTACCTCATTTTGGTCAGTGCGTTCCTCTTTAGCGTGGGTTTCGCGTTTGGCTCCCCGGCCCACTCTTCGGTCATCGGTGAGATGGCTTCCCATGAAGAATTGGCCTCTGCCTATACTCTCGCCGGGCTACAGATGGATATCTCGGGGATTATCGGGCCGCTGCTTTCAGCGTTGTTGCTTCCGTTGGCCGGAGTAAGCTTTATCTTTGGTGCCAACGGGCTGGGGTTCCTGCTCATGTTCTTGGCGGTCCTACAGTGGAAGCGCGTACGGGTGCAATCAAAGCTTCCGCTGGAGAACTTCTTCGAGTCGTTAGCTACGGCAATCCGGTACGTGCGCTACACTCCCGGGATCAAGATTCTTCTGGCCCGGCACGCGTTGTTTTCGTTCTTTATTTCTATTATTCCGTCGCTGATGCCGGTTGTTGGCTTGAAGGAATTACATCTTGAGGCTTCCAACCTGGGATATCTTTTCACGAGTATGGCCGTTGGCTCAGTCATCAGCGGCTCATTCATCATTCCGTGGGCGCGCTCCAAGTATTCGCCGGAACGCATCACGACAACCGCGAATTTCCTGCTGCTGCTAAATTGCTGTCTGATGGCTTTTGTGCATCGACCGTATGTGTTCTTGGTGGTGGCTGCGCTCGCTGGCATGGGCTGGACCCTTTCTGCTTCCGAGTTGTGGGTAGCAAGTCAACGCGCGATGCCGGATTGGGCGCGGGGACGCATGAACGCGACGATGACCATGGTTGCGCAGGCGGCGACTGCTCTTGGCGGGGTACTCTGGGGATTAGCAGCACATAACGCTGGAGTCGTTCCTACTTTTCTGGGGGCTGCCGTATTCGGCCTATTGATTATGATTATCGTCCGGGTTGTTCCCGGCCTGCGGATCTCGATCGACTTCACCAAAAGCTTGAGTTTTGAATCGGCGCCGGTCTCGATCTTTTCTCAGAGCCTTGACCCGAGCCGGTCACCTGCTCCGCAAGACGGCCCTGTATCAATTACAGCAGAGTTCAGTATCGATCCGGCTCACCGAAACGACTGCATTGAATTGATGCGTGACGCGCGGCTGATCTTTTTGCGAAACGGTGCGTACAGATGGCATTTGTACGAGGACCTGAACCAGCCGAACAAATTTCGCATGGAAATAGTGGCACCCTCCTGGAAGCAGCACCTACTCCAACGCGAGCGGATGACAAAGAACGAGAAAGAGGTGATCGATCAGCTGCGTAGGCTGCGGACCGATCCAAATCCCCGGGAAGAATGGGTCTCACTCTCTGTGGAGAAGGAAGTTCTCAATAGAAGGATTAGAACCGGGGGACTGCCACCGGATTACATCGATCAATAGGCCGGAAGTTAGTTGCCAGTGCACCGAGCAAAGCCGTTTGCTGTCTATTATTGCTTTTGGAGGAATCACTCCCTGCCTATGGGACTAAGGTCCCATAGGCAGGTTTTCCCCGAACTGATACCTCTGCCTATATAATGTCTGCGATCTGGTGTTAGTAGGCTATCACTAAGGTGCAATTTACGCAGCCCGGGACTATTCGTATTTTCTGGTTGAATGACACGATTTGGTCTTGACCCAGCGGCCGCCTCCGGTGCTGTCGGTGGTTACACAAAGTTACAACTCTTCTACCTTCATTCGGTTGGCTCCGATGCATAGATTAGGTTCTTTAAGCGGCAGTCCCCCCTCGCGTCCTCGTCTTGATTCTTCTCCAAAAGGCCTTCCATTACCTGACGAAGGATCTCATGCGCCCCAACGGCTAAAGCGGTGTAATTCTCGGAAGGATGCCCAGCGAAGTAAGCGTTTAACAAACCTCGAAATTTTGCGTCTGTGGCGATGTTTTTGCAATAGCTTAGCCAGTCTTGGTAGCCGGCGTCGGTCGCGCTGGTTCCTTTTGTTGTCTGTTCGTTCTTCATTTCTTTGTGGTGCTCGATGTGGTCTATTTCACTCTTTGGTTAGTGGATCAATATTATCTTTAAATATTGATGTGAACGCCGATATCGGGTGGAATCGCAATTCCCGACAGAGAACGCAGTTTTTTTGATAACTAATCGAAGAAATTGGCATCCGGTATTAGACTAAGGTGCAATAGCGCCGTCGATTAAGGCGGATAAATCAATTGAGTAACGAAGATCTTGAAAACCGCGGAGATGAGGCAGGAGGCATCGATGGATTTCGGCGAGGGGGGCGAAATTATTCTTGATAAAATTCACGAACTATCGCCCAAGAACGACACTCAACGCTCACTCCAAGCCCAGGCATTAAATATGGCGATCGATCTTTATTCCTGTGTTCGTTGGCGGTTGCAGCTGCCATCTTTTTGATCCTAGAGATGTATGCGCCTTTCCAGGGGCTGATCCAGATCTCCAGTGCTCCTCTGCGCACCGCCCTTGCGCATCTCGGTAAGTGGCGTGCTCTGCGGTTCAGGCGACGCGGGCTATGTTACTAAGGTGCAATACCCGACCGGACCGCCTTCTAATAGAATAAAACATGAAATATTTCCTAATCTTCCTCGCCTTCTCAGCCACCAGTCTTCACGCTAATACTTATCAAGGGAAAAACGGTAAAGTAGCCCATAATGGGGCTGGCACGGCAGTTCAAACCAATAATGGCACGGCGGTGCACGCCAAAGGTAGTTCTATCGTTCGTAGTACCAATGGTGCTTATCATGCCGGTGGGACCAATGGGACTACTATACATGCGAACGGCGCTACTGTTGCCCACACTAATAGCAATTGGAACTCCGCTTATTGGGGCAATCACCAGTATGGCTACTGGAACGGACAGCGTGGCTACTGGAAGGTCACCGGCGGCAGTCATGTCTTTGTGGTGGTAAATTAAGTTGCAGGTCATGGAGTCGATACCAAGAGATTCCCATTTCTGGTCGGTCCGCGAAGGTCTCGATTCCGGCCTCGTTGAAGGGTACCACGCCTAATCCTGGTCAGAGTGTGCCATATTCTTTATGACGGTTAGCTCTTTCAAAAGAGTATTGGTAAGATGGGGTAATCTTGCAAAGATGCTGAAAACATAACTCTATTACCAAGGTGCAATATACGGAACTCAGGAGCATGCGTATTTTCTAGTTGAATGAGACGATTCGGTCTTCGCTCAGTAGTAGTCTCCGGTCCTGTCGGGAACCCGGATCGAACTAACCACGGGGTAATTTGATTGATGCCGAATTCAGCCGGCCGCCCCCTCAAAAAAGCTAACTATGAAAAAAAACATCGATCTTCTTTATAGAATGTTAGCCGCCGCTGTTTTTGCGGTCACGCCGGTTGCGCAGGCACAAGTACAAACGACCGGCACGCCCGGTTCTCCGAGTGCCACGACCACCATCCCCGGCAATCAACTGCCCGCTCCACCCGAGCCGTTCGGCGGTGTCATTAAGGAAACCGCCAAAGATTCCACCCCGTTTTGGCCTGCGACCATCGTGCCACCCAAGGGTGCACCGAGCGTGCTGCTCATCATGACCGACGATCAGGGGTACGGCGTTTCGGGCACCTTTGGCGGCGTCATCCCGACGCCCGCAATGGATCGTGTCGCTGCGGCGGGCTTGCGCTACACCCAGTTCCACTCTACTGCGCTCTGCTCACCCACGCGTGCCGCGCTCATTACCGGCCGCAACCATCACTCAGTCGGCTTTGGCGTGATCGGCGAGCTATCCACCGGCTTCCCTGGTTACGATTCCGTGATAGGCGAGGATAGCGCCACCATCGGCGAAATCCTGAAGGATAACGGTTACGCGACCTCCTGGTTTGGCAAGAATCACAATACCCCAACCTACCAGTACAGTACCGCCGGTCCGTTCGACCAGTGGCCGTCGGGGATGGGCTTTGAGTATTTCTACGGCTTTATGGGTGGCGAGACCGATCAGTGGACACCCTACCTTTATCGCGATCACACCCCGATATTTCCGTGGATCGGAAAGCCCGGCTATAACCTCACCACAGATCTGGCGGACGAGGCGATCAAGTATATGAGAAGTCTGAACGCGGCTGCGCCGGATAAGCCATTTTTCCTCTATTACGTGCCCGGAGGCACCCATTCGCCGCACCAACCGACGAGGGAATGGATTGAGAAGTTCAAGGGTAAGTTTGACATGGGCTACGAGAAGTTACGCGAGCAGATTTTCGCGAACCAGAAGCGCCTCGGCATGATCCCGCCGGGTACCCAGCTGACCGATTGGCCGGACGGGCAGACTGAGTATGGTGGCGCAAAGCTGCCAAGGTGGGATTCGCAAGCTCGACAACACGCTCATTATCTACATTAGCGGCGACAACGGTACGAGCGCCGAAGGCACTCTGGAAGGAACATTTAACCAAATGACAGCCTACAACGGCATCCTGACCCTCCCGGAGGCTCTGCAGTTGTTGCATTACGAAAACTGGGGATCAGACAAGACCTACCCGCACATGTCGGTCGCGTGGTCGTGGGCATTTGACACGCCCTTCAAGTGGACCAAGCAGGTGGCGTCCCATTTCGGTGGGACCCGGCAGGGCATGGCCATTTCGTGGCCGGGCCATATTTCGGATGTCGGTGGTATCCGCACCCAGTTCCACCACGTAATTGACATCGTTCCGACGATTCTAGAAGCCGCTGGCATCCCGGCTCCCGACATGGTCAATGGGATCAAGCAGAAGCCAATTGAGGGTGTGAGCATGGCTTACACGTTTGACAAAGCGAATGCCAATGCGCCGTCGAACGGGGATGATTATTCCGAGAGCAACGACCTCGCAGCGAAGATGCCGGATAAGCTCAAGGAAATGCAGGCTTTGTTCACGACGGAAGCTGCAAAATATCAAGTTCTGCCCCTGGATAACTCGGGCTTCATACGCCTCCAAACACCGCGTCCGAGTGCGATCGCCGGGAAAACGGTTTTCACCTACACGGGTGAGAATGTCGGTATTCCGGTTGGCAATGCTCCGAACATTTTGGACAAAGACTTTACCATCACTGCCGATGTGACTATTCCTGAGGGCGGCGCATCGGGAATGATTGTGACTATGGGGGGGCGTTTCGGCGGCTATGGACTCTACCTACTCAATGGGAAGCCGGTTTTCGATTATAACTTCCTGGCACTCGAGCAGTTTCGCTGGGAGGGCGGCGTGGGAGCCCGCGATTGGTTGGGCTCCGCGGTCAATCCGGGCAAGCACACCATTGTCTTTGACTTCAAATACGACGGCCCTGGGCCTGGCAAAGGTGGCACGGGCGTATTGTCGGTGGATGGCAAGGAGTACGCTCGCAAGACGATCCCACGATTCCGCTCCTCATGTCCATCGACGAGAGCTTCGACATTGGTAGCGATACGCGTACGGCGGTGGACGACAGTTACCAGTTGCCGTTCAATTTCACTGGGACCATCGACAAGCTGACCTTTAATCTCGGGCCGTCGCAGTTGACGGCGGATGACCAGAAAAAGGCGGCGGAATTGCTGGCCCATGCACATGACTAACCAGACGAGGTCATCCAGGCCTTTTCGCACCAGCAGTTCAACAGTTGCTCGTCCATGAAAACTCTGCACACCGCAACCGCGGTGATTGAACTGGGAGCCGGTTTGGCCCTGCTGTGTTTCCCGTCGGCAACGGTGGCGCTCCTGGTGGGTGCGCCGCTGGAGACCGCCCCCGCCTTGACCGTGGCGCGCGTCGGCGGGGCCGGGCTGCTTGCGCTGGGTGTCGCCTGTTGGCTGTCGCGAGGTGACACCCAAAGCCGCGCCGCGAAAGGATTGATCGCCGCGATGTTGCTTTATAACATTGCCGCTGCCGGCGTCCTGGCTTTCGCCGGACTCGGCTTTGGACTTCACGGCGTGGCGTTGTGGCCGGCGGTGGTTCTCCACGCGGTGATGACTGTCTGGTGTGTCGCGTGGCTGTGGCGCAGTCCCCTGAATCTCACGCTGGATAGTCGCTAGCGAAAACAATCAAACCCGAGAAGAGGACCACTAAGCAGCGGAGCCGCAGCCAAAGACGATGGAACAACCGCGAATGGATCCGCCTTCGCTAATCGTCGCAAATGATATAACGTGCCGTCCCCGAGCTATGGCGGACAGGCTGCCAACGGACGCACACAAAAGAACTTAATTCACAGTCTGTCCGCCGTAGCTGCTCGGCGGAAAGGGCTTTCGATGCAAGAGGTTGGAACAGAAGGAAGCAAAGTTAGCAAAGGCAGAGGCGCTCTTTAGCAAGAAACGGGATTTGCTGATCGTGACCAATTGGCGCCTGTTGCGCTCCCTCAGCTAAACTTAGAAATCTTCCTTAGAACTTTGCTAACTTCTGTTTCAAAATTCTCTCTGCTTCCTCGGCTGTATTAGAGCTTCCCCGGATATCTATAACTAAGGTGCAATAGACGGATCTCAGGAAAATTTGTAGTTTTTTGGCCGAATGAAATTGTTCGTGCGTCGTTCAGTCGTAGCTTCCGATGCTGTTGGCAGAAGCTCCGAAGCCATGGACGAATTTCAACGTATCCCGAGGACGGGTTTCATCTGCGGCCTTCCCATCTTGATGAACTACGCGCTGATGGAGAGTTCTGCGAGGACAAAAACCTCCAGACAATACCATGAGCAGCTGAATCAGATTAACAATGAAGCCCCGTCTTTTACCTCTCCTGAGCGGTCTTGCATATGAATCTGCAATCTTTAACTCGCTACCAATCACCATGAAAAGAACCACTCTGATCCGTTCGCTTCTCCCGCTCGCTCTGGCCGGCGCCATGGGCGGCGCCACTTCACTGGCCCGCGCCGCGGAATCCAATCCTCAGGAGGAGGCGGCCATCACCAAGATGGCGGAGGCCTTCGTGGAAGCTTTCCAGAAAGGCGACGCCAAAGCCGTAGCGGCGTTCTGGACACCGGACGGTGATTATGTCGATCCTACTGGGCGCGTGCTCCAAGGACGCCCGGCCATCGAGAAAGAATTCCAGAACCTCTTCGCCGAGAACAAGGGCCTGAAGCTGCGCATCGAGGTCGCTTCCCTGAGATTCCCAACCCCGGACACGGCCGTGGAGGATGGGACTACCGGGGTCCTCGCACCCGATGGCACGATCCCGAGCCGCGCCCGTTACACCAATTTCTTTACGAAGAAGAATGGGCAGTGGTTGCTCGCCAGCGTGCGCGAGGCGGCGTATGTCCAACCAGGCAACTATGAGAATTTGCGCGAGCTGGAGTGGGTCATCGGCGAGTGGGTAGATGAAAACCCGGGCGGCGAACTCGCGCGCGTCTCGTTCGCCTGGTCGCCTGATCAAAACTTCATAATTTCCACCCGCACGGTCGAGACGAAGGACGGCACGCTCGATCGCGGGACCCAATGGATCGGCTGGGATCCTGTAAACAAACAAATTCGTTCATGGAACTTCGAGGCCGACGGAGGATTTGGTGAAGGTGCGTGGACCAAGGACGGCGACAATTGGATCGTGAAAACGACCTCTGTCGTCGCCGACGGCAGCAAGGTCACCGCGACGAACATCGTCAGTCCTATCGATGCCGATACGATCTCTGTGCAGTCTAAGGAGCAAACGGTGGACGGAAAGGCGATCCCGGATCCCACAGCAACCAAAATGAAACGCGCCATGTAACTTCCAGTGCACGCCATTCAACTCATTCTTAGCTAGGAAACCTACTATGTTATTAAAAGCCCTCATTCTCAGCGTTACCACTGCCGTGGCGTTGTCCGTTATGACCAGCGATGCCCGTGCCTGGGGTTGCTCCCGTTCGGGCTCGTTCAGTGGTAGTAACGGCCGCAGCTTCTCGCATTCCGGCTCCACCTCGGGAGGCGGGGGTAACTACTCGCATTCTGGTTCCACCACGGCTACCGGACGCTACGGAAACACGTACTCCGGCAGCCGCTCCGGTTCCGGCAGCTATGGTTATGGCGGAGGCAGCTACCACGGCGCCTATTCGACCGGAGGCTACGGCGGTTACCACTATGGCGGATGCTATGGTGGCGGCGGATTTCATGCGGCTGCGGTCAGCGGACCGTATGGCGCGGCCTACGCAGCGGGCGTTTATCGTCGTGCTTGGTGAGAGCCGCGGGGACTAATTTAGCCGTTCTCTCGCTTGGTTCATTTCCCGCGGACCATAGCGACCGGCTTCTGCCGGTCCGAGACCATTGTCGCAGAAATTCGCTTTTTAGCGTTGGGCCACGCGTCGACGGACCGGCGGGAGCGGTCCCTACCGAATTCGGTGACCTCGCGGGTCACTGGTCGCTAGCGTGCCGATCCACCTTTTATACCGGTCGATCTGGGTCCCCAGCTGTCCAAGCCCCAATAGGGATAGTGGCGAGATTACGGCGACAATCGCGATCCGCGGAACTATTTTAGGACCGCTTGATTTCTGCTTGGCCAGGCGAGCAGAAACAATTCTACTTTATAAACCCGTGACATACCGAGTAAACCGACTCGCTTTGCTTCTGATCCTAGCTTTGATTGCGAGTAGCGCCGCGGCACCAGGTGAGCAAGTCTCTCCTTCGCCGGAGAAACCGAAGCCGTCGCCCACAGCAATCCCGCTAACCACTGTTGCTATAGACGCGCAGTCCGCGATGGCTTCTTTGCAGCAGATCGATACAAGTTTGACACAGAGCCAATCAAGCGCGGGTCTCATCGCCGGGAGTCTGTCGGATCTGACGAATGAAATCGATGCCAGGATCGCGGACGAGATGAGGCTTCTGACGGCGAGTCCGTCCCTCGACATGCTTCATCGGTTAAGAAGCACGTGGCAAAGTTTTACCGATGATCTTTCGGCGCTAGCCGGGAAGCTGGGACAGCGCGCCACAAGGCTGGAAGAGGAACGCGCCCGCCTGGATGAAATGACCCAGACCTGGCAGGCAACGCTCCAATCAGCGAAACAGCCCGATACGCCTCCGGCAGTACTACAGAGCGTCCAAAACGTAGTCGACTCTATTGAACGGACCCGACAGGCGACCGAATCCGACCGCGCTCAGGTTTTGACCCTGGAGAGCCGCGTTTCCGAGGAGGAAGCCCGGGTGCGGAGAGCTCTGGCTTCGGTCATCCAGGTACAAAACCAAGCATTGGAAAGTCTGCTCGTCAGAGATAGTCCACCCATTTGGAGCGCTGAGACCGGCCTGGGGAGCGAGATGATGCACCAAAGTGGCGAGTCGTTTTCTTCGCAACTGAAAGCATCAAGCGCATTCAGCAAACGGGTCCCTTCTGCGTTCCTGTTCCATGCTGTCCTGATTCTAGTGATTGCCTTCGCGCTTTTTTGGATGCGGCGCGGAGTACGCAAATTAGCAGATGAAAAGCCGGATCTGCAGCGTGCGATGCCAATCCTTGATCTCCCTGTTTCAACCGCTTTCGTGCTTTCCTTCGTCGTCAGCCCGTCGATCCTTGCGCTAGCTCCGAGCTTGATCCAGGCAATCATTGTAACCGTAGCGCTAGTTCCAACGATAACCGTTCTACGACGGCTCCTGGAACGGCCTTTCTATCCTATCCTCAATGCGCTCGTCATCCTGTACTTTGTGGGTCAGCTCCGAGTACTCGTGGCGCCTATATCGGAGTTGGCCAGGCTCATATTTCTCGGGCAAATGCTGGGCGCGTCTTTCTTTCTTGTCTGGCTCCTTCGCAGCCGGCATCTAAAGACAACGGCTGCCCATACCGAAGAACGTTTTTTAAGAGCGGTGCGATGGATTGTAAAAATCGGGCTGATTCTTTTGCCGGCGTCGTTTCTCGCCAATTTTTTCGGATACGTCGACTTAGGCAACCTGGTGGGAGTCACTTTTCTCAGAAGCGTCTACATCGCAACCGTGCTCTACGCTGCTATTCGGATCGTCGAAGGATTGGTCATTGTTGCCTTGCAGGTCCGGCCATTAGGCGCATTGCGGGTTATTACCCTGCATCGCCCGATGGTTCAGCGGCGGACTTGCCACTTACTGGAGTTTTTTGCCTTCTTATTCTGGTTGTATCTGATACTGAACTTTTTTGGGTTTTTAACTCCGCTGACCGCCACCGCAAAGGCGGCGCTGAACGCAAACCTTGCGATAGGGTCTATCGACATCTCCGCGGGTCGCATTTTAGCATTCCTGATCGCGGTTTGGGCATCCTTTCTGGTGTCGAAATTCCTGCGTTTTGTGCTGGAAGAAGACGTCTATCATCATTTGCGGCTGGCACCCGGCACTCCGTATGCAATCTCAACCATGCTTCATTATGCAATCCTGCTCTTGGGATTCGTTATCGGCTTGGGAGCGCTTGGCATTGATCTCGGCAAGATCACTATCCTGGCCGGAGCATTTAGCGTGGGGATCGGATTTGGACTACAAAACGTGATCAATAATTTTGTGTCCGGCTTGATTCTGCTTTTTGAACGTCCGATCAAGATTGGCGACGTCATTGAGGTAAGCGGCATTGTCGGAGAGGTTCGCCGCATTGGGATCCGGGCCAGCGTTATTCGTACCGCCGACGGCTCTGAAGTCATCGTGCCGAACGGGTCGCTCATCTCGAGTCAGGTGACTAACTGGACGTTTTCGGATCAACAGCGCGTGGTCGAACTCTCCGTTAACGTGGTTGGCGGCGTGGAGTCCCAACGTGTAGTCGAATTGTTGAAGAGCACGGCTGCCGGTCACCCTGGTGTAGCCAAAGAGCCGTCCCCGCAAGTTTATGTAATCAACTTCACCGCCGGTGCCGTCACCTTTCAACTTCGAGCTTGGACAGATCGGTATCAGGGGTGGGCCCAGCTGCGAAGTGATCTTGGGGTCGCGGTGAATGATGCCTTAGCTCGGGAAAAGATCGCCATCGCGTGATGATGGTTCTTCCGGGTTTAGTGTGGGATGGGCAAGCATAGCGTTTGCGGTTATGAGAGGCAGCATACTGATCTGGTCAGTTCTTGACCATGAAATGGTCCAACAGAACAGCCCAGGGCTATTCTCTTCGACCATTTCATGGTCGAGAACTGGCATGATTGAAGAATTCCTTGGTCTGTCAGCCAGGCTTAGATCTCATCTGCGGTTCGCGCCTGACGATGTCGGATAGGACCCAGGAGCGAGTCTGCCCGATCGGCGCCAGGGCTATGCCACTAAGGTGCAATATCGCATCAATGTCAGTGTGTTAACTTTTGTTTAGTCTCCGTTGCGCGTGTTGTCCAAAAAACTGAAGTATGAAAAGGCGCACAATTCTATTCTTAACCGCCGCGATGTTATTCGCGCTGGATGCAAAGGCTGCCCTCAGCTCACAGCCTGGTGACGTGTCCATCCAATTTGTTAGCCCCGAGAAATTCACCGACTTCCGCATTTACGGACTCGACGTCCAATGGTCGGCTTCGTTCTTCGCCAGGCAGATCAGTGACGATCTTAAGCCAACGCTGAACAAAAAATTTCCGGGTAGTAAACTCACACTCCGCTTTACCGACATCAATCTGGCCTACAACTATCGAGTCTCCGGCCGGGGAGAGCGAGGCGTCAGAGTCGTCCGCAACCCGATAGCGCCCGAGCGGATGTTGGTCGTTTTTTTACTGCAGGATAGGAACGGTGGGACGTTGGCCAGCGGTTCAACCAGAATTACCGACACTTCGAACCATAACGCGTTAGCCCGCCAGCGAAGCGGCTCTGAGCTTCTCTATTACGAGAAGCAAATGTTAGAAAGGTGGCTCAAATCGGTAAGGCCTTCAGTTGAGCCGGGGCAATCAGTCCCAGACGCGGCCGTCGTCAAAATAAGAACGCAAGGTGGTCTGTTAGCGGCGAAGCCGTGAAATAGCCTGTTCGGAACTCAGCGGAAATGAGTCGCATCAATAGCCCTGACGCGGGCGCGGCGAGCCACGCCCGGCTCACCGATGGGCTCGTGAATAATGAAGCCGAGTGGCTGCTCCCCAGCGGCTGCGGAGTGCAGCGGAAAATCGGCCGGCAAGTCAAACCTCTTGCTAGCTGGGTCGCAACCTGCGCTTTGCTTTTCAGCCCGTGCGTTCCGGTTCACGCAGGATTGCTAAAAAGTGATGTCGACTTCTCGAACTATAATGCGCCGTTAGTCCAGCAGATCGTCAACCGCATCAAGGCCAAG
>WNFI01645602.1_pt1 | contig 40466 bp, 37 predicted proteins | sample 5400471 | NCBI WGS metagenome assembly WNFI01 (sample SAMN13153348, study PRJNA577476) | soil metagenome | isolation source: 100 cm saprolite on Douglas fir-dominated hillslope | place: USA:California | collected 2013-09-17 | reverse complement strand
CGTCATCGACGTGATGAAGCGCCTGCGCGACGCGGGCAACTCGCTCGTCGTGGTCGAGCACGACCCGCAGATCATGCTCGAGGCGGACAAGCTGCTCGACATGGGGCCGGGGCCGGGCGAGAGAGGCGGCGAGATCGTCTTCTTCGGCTCGCCCGAGGAGCTGAAGAAATCGCACACCCTCACTGCGGACTACCTTTCCGGGCGCCGCCGCGCCGACGATCATCATCCCGGGGAGGAGGTGCGCGTCCCCGGGATGGAGATTCCCAACACGCTGGGACGAGACCCGCTGCGAGGCACCAGGCTGCTCGGCATTCGGGGTGCCACCGAGCACAATCTCAAGAGCATCGACGTCGATTTCCCGCTGCGCCGCCTGGTATGCGTTACCGGGGTTTCCGGCTCGGGCAAGTCCACGCTCATCCAGGACGTGCTGCATCCGGCGCTGCGCAAGCACCTGGGAAAGCCGACCGAGACGCCGGGCGCCTTTCGATCGGGCAACGGCCGCTGCCCCACCTGCAGCGGCAACGGCTTCGAGCACGTCGAGATGCAATTCCTCTCCGACGTGTACCTGCGCTGCCCGGATTGCAACGGCACGCGCTACCGCGAAGAGATCCTCGAGGTGCGGGTCGGCGGCCGCAACATCGCGCAAGTGCTCGAGCTCACGATCGCGGAAGCGATCCAGGCGTTCGCCGCGGTGCCCGAAATCGTCCGCTGCCTGCGGCCGCTCGTCGACGTCGGCCTCGATTACCTGCGCTTGGGCCAGCCCGTTCCCACGCTCTCGGGCGGCGAAGCGCAGCGCTTGAAGCTCGCGGGACATCTCGCGGAGGCATCGGGGCGATCGATCGCCATGCTGCCGAAGCGGCCCGACGCGAGCTCGAAGGGAACGCGCCTCTTCCTCTTCGACGAGCCGACCACCGGACTGCACTTCGACGACGTCTCGAAGCTCCTCGGCGCCTTCCGGAAGCTGATCGCAGCCGGACACTCGATCATCGTCATCGAGCACAACCTCGACGTGATCCGCGCCTGCGACTGGATCATCGACCTGGGTCCCGAAGGCGGAGATGCGGGTGGAGAAGTCGTGGCGGCGGGGACGCCGAAGGATGTGATGGCGAACACCGCATCACACACTGGCATCGCGTTGATCAACTACGAAGCGGCCCTGAGTGTGGATCGGCGGCCATCGCCGAGTCCGTCGGCGGCAATCGGCGGTTCCAAAGCAGTAGTCGCGGCAGAGGCCCGTATTCCCTTCAGACCCAACAACATCAGCGTCCGCCACGCGCGCGAGCACAATTTGAAAGGGATCGACGTCGAGATCCCGCGCGACAAGTTCACGGTCATCACCGGCGTCTCGGGCTCGGGCAAGTCCACCCTCGCATTCGACATCCTCTTCGCCGAGGGCCAGCGCCGCTACCTCGAATCGCTCAACGCCTACGCGCGCCAGTTCGTGCAGCCCGCGTCGAAGCCCGACGTCGACGCGATCTTCGGCATTCCGCCGACCGTCGCCATCGAGCAGCGCACCAGCCGCGGCGGCTCGAAGAGCACGGTCGCCACGCAGACCGAGATCCACCATTTCCTGCGCCTGCTGTTCGTGAAGCTGGGCACGCAGTACTGCCCCGACTGCGACGTGCCGATCGAGCCGCAGAGCATCGACGCCATCGTCGCGCGCCTGATGAAGGAACGCCGCGGCGGCAAGATCGCCCTCCTCGCCCCGCTCGTCACCAACCGCAAAGGCTTCTACACCGACCTCGCGAAATGGGCGCTCGCAAAAGCCGTCTCGCACCTGCGCGTGGACGGCGAGTACCTGCCGACCAGGGGCTGGCCGCGCCTCGACCGCTTCCGCGAGCACACCATCGAGCTGCCGGTGGCCGAAGTGGAGGTCCGCCCCGACAACGAGAAGCAGCTGCGCGCCGCCGTGGAAGCCGCGCTCGAGATGGGCAAGGGCGTGCTGCACGTCTGCCGCGGCGGATGGGGCGACCGCGAAGTGCAGGTGTTCTCGGTGAAGCGTGCCTGCCCTTCGTGCGGCCGCAGCTTCGGCGAGCTCGATCCGCGGCTCTTCTCCTACAACTCGAAGCACGGCTGGTGCCCGCAGTGCTTCGGCACCGGGGTGAAGCTCGAAAACGTCGAGTGGGACGAGGAGCGCGCCAAGACCGGCACCGAGGACCACGTGCTCGACTCGTGGGTCGAATGGCTCGAGCTGGACGAAGCGTGTCCCGCATGCGACGGCAAGCGCTTGAAGCCCGAGGCGCTCGCGGTGCGCTTCCGCGGCCAGTCGATCGCCGCGATGAGCGCGCAGCCGATCTCGAAGGCGTGCACGTTCTTCGAGAAGCTGAGTGTGGCGGGGCGCGAGCAGGAAATCGCGCGCGACATCCTCGTCGAGCTCATCTCGCGCCTCGGCTTCCTCGAGCAGGTGGGCCTGGGGTATCTATCGCTCGATCGCGGCGCACCAACCCTCTCGGGTGGGGAAGCTCAAAGAATTCGACTGGCGGCACAGCTGGGATCGAACCTGCGCGGCGTGTGCTACATCCTCGACGAGCCGACCATCGGATTGCATCCGCGCGACAACCAGGTGCTCCTCGATACGCTCGCGCGCCTGGGCGCCAAGGGCAACACGCTGGTGGTGGTCGAGCACGACGAGGACACGATCCGGCGCGCCGAGCACGTCGTCGACCTCGGTCCGGGCGCGGGACGCCTGGGCGGGCGCGTCGTCGCGCAGGGAAACGCGGAGGAGCTCAAGGCGAATCCCGATTCGCTCACCGGGCATTTCCTGCGCGAGCCGTTGAAGCATCCGCTGCAGCCGCGCCGCACGGTCGTGAAGGGCACGCCGGCGATCGAAATCCTCGGCGCGCGCCTGCATAATCTCAAGGACATCGACGTGCGCTTTCCGCTCGCGCGCCTCTCGGTGGTGACGGGCGTCTCGGGATCGGGCAAGTCGACGCTGGCTCGCGATGTCCTCCACGAGAACCTTTCACGTCTTGTCGCAGGCGCGCGTGAAGGGGACAGGTCACGTCGTTCCTCGGGCAGTGACCCGTCCCCGAAGGCGGGCGCGCTTAGCGGCTGCAAGTCGATCCGGGGATGGGAAGCCGTGAGCCGCGTGCTCGAGGTGGACCAGACGCCCATCGGCAAGACGCAGGGGATGAAGACGATCGAGATGAGCTTCCTGCCCGACGTCAAGATCGCGTGCGAAGCGTGCGGCGGCGCGCGCTTCAACGCCGAGACGCTCGCGGTGCAGATGCGCGGCAAGAACATCGGCGAAGTGCTCGCGATGAGCGTGGACGAGGCGGTGGATTTCTTCACGCACCATCCGTCGATCCACCATTGCCTGCGCTTGCTGCAGGACGTAGGGCTCGGATACCTCACGCTCGGGCAGCAGAGCCCGACGCTTTCCGGCGGCGAGGCGCAGCGCATCAAGCTCGTCACCGAATTGGCGAAGGTGCGCGGCCCGCAAGGCCCGCGCCCGGGCGGTCGCGCCTCGGTCCCGATGCACACGCTCTACGTTCTCGACGAACCGACCGTCGGCCTGCACATGGCCGACGTCGAGAAGCTGATCCGCGTGCTGCATCGCCTCGTCGACGCGGGCAACACCGTGGTACTCATCGAGCACAACCTCGACATCATCGCCGAGGCCGACTGGATCATCGACCTCGGCCCCGAAGGCGGCGACGGCGGCGGACGCGTGGTGCTCGCGGCCCCGCCGGAAGAGTTCCAGCGCGCCGGTGCCAGAACTCACACAGCGAAAGCGCTACGGGAGTTCCTCGCCACCCACTAGAAAACCGGGGACAGACCCCAATTTTCTGCCCGGCGGAAAATTGGGGTCTGTCCCCGGTTTTCAGTCGGCCTTCAGGACGCCGGACTTCACGAGCGCCTTGAGCTTGACCTCTTCTTCGCGCAGGAAGCGGTCGAACTGCTCGGAGGTCATCGGCGTGACGATCGAGCCGAGGTCCGCAAGCTTCTGTTTCACCGCCGGATCGGCGAGCGCCTTGTTCACCGCGGTGTTGAGCGACTTCACGATGGCCGCCGGCGTCTTCGCCGGCGCGAAGAGCCCGCTCGGCGTCACCGCCTCGAAGTTCGCGAGGCCCTGTTCCTGGAGCGTCGGGACCTGCGGCAAGTCGGCGATGCGCGCCTTCGTGGCCACCGCGAGCGCGCGCAGCTTTCCCGCCTTGATCTGCGGCAGCGAGCTCGAGGTCTGGTCGACGGCCGAATCGATCTGCCCGCCCATGAGATCGACGAGCGCCGGCCCCGAGCCCTTGTAGGCGATGATGTTGAACTTGCCGTGGATCGCTTCCTGCAGCTGCAGGATCGCGATGTGGTTGGTGGTGCCGTTTCCCGAATGCCCGATGCTCACCTTGCCGGGATTTGCCTTCACGTGCGCGACGAACGCCTTGAAATCGGCAAGCGGGCTCGCCGCGGGCACTTCGACCACCAGCGGGGTAATCGCGAACATGGCGATCGGCGCGAAGCTCTCGCGACTGTAGGGAGCATTCGGCACCAGCAGCGGGCTCACGACGGTCGTGCCGGTGGTTCCGGTGAGGAGCGTGTAGCCGTCGGGCGCGGAGCCCGCCACCGCCTCGCCGCCGATCACGCCGCCCGCGCCGGCGCGATTCTCGACGACGATGGGTTGGCCGAGATCGCGCGACATCGCCTCGGCGACGATGCGCGTGGTCACGTCGAGATTGCCTCCGGGAGCGAAGGGCACCACGATCCTCACCGGCTTCGCGGGGAACGTTTGCGCGAGCGCAATTCCGCACAGCGGAATCAGCGCGAGCAGGGCCAGCAATCGTTTCATCGTCGTTTCCTCGTCAAAGCTTCCAGTCGAGCCATTCGCGCACGCCGCGGCCCATGATCCACTCCTGGTCCTCCGCCCCGAGCCATGGGATCTCCTCGGTGAACATGGTGACGGCCTCGCGATAGGTGCACGGCAGCCGCGAGAAATCGGTACCCCAGAAGACGCGCCGCGGCCCGAACGCGTCGTAAACGCGCCGGATGTAGGGATGCAGCGAGCGGTAAGGATAGCGGTCGTTGGTGTAGGACGGCAGCGCGCTCGCCTTGGCCGCCACGTTCGGATGCTTCGCGAGCGCCAGAACGCTGTCGAGTCCGCGAAACGCCTCCGCGTCCTTCTCACCCGTCTTGAGCCCGAGATGATCGATGACGAGCCTCAATCCCGGATGATGCTCGGCGATGCGCCCCACGCGATCCATGTACGCATGGTGCACGAGCAGCATGACCGGCAGCCGCGCGCGTTCCGCGGGCTCCCACACCCAGTCGAAGCGTCCGTCGAGAAACGGCTGGCGCAGGAGCTCGGTATGGAATGTGAAACGCAGCCCCAGCATGCCTGGCTGGCGTTTCCAGTTGGCGAGGCGCTCGGCCGCGCCGGGAGCATCGGGGTCGAGGCGGCCCATGACCGCGAAGCGGCCGGGGTGCGCCTGCGCCGCTGCGAGCCCGAGGTCGTTGCGATCCCCCTCCCACGAGGGCGGCACGAGCACGGCCCGCTCCACGCCCGCGGTGTCCATCTCGCGCAGCAGCTCCTCGGCGCCCAGCGGCGGGTCGCGATGCGAGTGCGCCCGGGCGGGCCACGGCCGGTCGGGCGTGTTCGCCCCCCAGATATGGACCTGCGAATCGACGATGCGCATGCGCCAAAGGGTAAGCCATAATGGCCCCTATGCGCCCCACCCGTTTCCTCCTCGCGATCCTCGCCATCGCTTCGGCGGCGTGGTCGTGGCCGGCGCTCGCCGCAAGCCCGCCACGACCGTCGGGATGCCCGAGATCAGCGCCGACGGCAACACGTATACCCTGCGCGTCCGGCCCGGCATCTATTTCGCCGACGACCCCGTCTTCGGCGGCAAGAAGCGCGAGCTCGTCGCCCAGGACTTCATCTACTCGTTGAAGCGCGTTCTCGACCCGAAGGTGCGCGCCTCCCAGCTCGCCGAGATCGAGCCCTACGTCGTCGGCGCGGAGGAGGCCGCGAGCCGGGCGCGCAAGACCAATCGCTTCGACTACGACGCGCCGATCGAAGGCCTCAAGGTCGTCGACCGCTACACGTTCCAGGTGAAGATCAAGCAGCCGATGTATGTCTTCATCTACAAGTTTGCCGACTCGCGCATCGTCTGCGGCATAGCGCGGGAAATTGTGGAGCACTACGGCGAGGATTTCGGGTCGCATCCGGTCGGCACCGGACCCTGGCGGCTCACGTTCTGGAAGCGCGGCTCGAAGATGGTGTTCGAGCGCAATCCCGGCTATCGCGAGGAGCTCTTCGAGGCCGAGCCGCCCGAGGGCGACGCGCGCGCCCAGGAGATCGCCGCGCGCCAGAAGGGCAAGCGCATGCCGATGATCGACCGCGTCGAGGTCGCGGTGATCGAGGAGACGCAGCCGCGCTGGCTCTCGTTCCTCAACGAGGAGATGGACCTTATCTTCCTGGTGCCGGAGGAGTTCGCCTACCAGGCCTTCCCCAACAACAAGATCGCGAAGAACCTCGAGCGGCGCGGCATCCGCATGGAGCAGCTGCCGACCCTCGACACCACCTACAGCTTCTTCAACATGGAGGACCCGGTGGTGGGCGGATACACGCCGGAGAAAGTCGCGCTGCGCCGGGCGATCTCGCTCTCCTACAAAGTCAAGGACGAGATCGCGATCCTGCGCAAGGGCCAGGCGATTGCCGCCGACGCTCCGTACAGTCCCGGCGTGGCGGGCTACGATCCGAACTTCCACACCACCGCGAATCAATACGACATCGCCAAGGCGAAGGCGCTGCTCGACATGTTCGGCTACGTCGATCGCGACGGCGACGGCTACCGCGAGATGCCCGACGGCAAGCCGCTGACCATCTACCGCCATTCCTCGCCGACCTCGCGCGACCAGCAATTCGACGAGCTGTGGAAGCGCGGCATGGACGACATCGGCGTGCGGCTGGAGATCGTCAAGGGCAAGTGGCCCGACATCCTCAAGGCCGCGCGCGTCGGCAAGATCCAGTTCTGGCAGCTCGGCAACTCCGCCTCCTCGCCGGACGCGGACGAGTGGCTCAGCCTTCTCTACGGGCCGAACAGCGAGCAGAACTTCGGCCGCTTCAAGCTGCCCGAGTACGACCGCTTGTACGAGAAGGCGCGCACCCTGGCCGACACGCCCGAGCGCACGCGGCTCTACCAGGAGATGACGAAACTGATCGTCGCCTACGCGCGGTGGCGCATCAACACGCACCGCATCCGCACCGACATGTGGTATCCGCAGGTCGTTGGATACCGGCGCAACCCGATCCTCACTTACAATTTCTGGAAGTACATCGACATCGAACCCCAGCAGAGCCGCACCGCATCGCGTTAGCACTGGCCGTCAAGAGCCGAAAAAACCCATCGCCGAGGAGAAACCCATGCGCTACACCCCGCTTGCCTGCATCGCCCTCGCCGCGACGATCTGCGCCGGCACGGCCGCCGCGGATTTCAAGATCGCCTTCATCGATCCGCTCTCCGGAGGCGCCGCGAGCGCCGGGGTGAGCGCGCAGAAGCACATCGCGTTCTTCACCGACAAAATCAACGCCGCGGGAGGTTTGAACGGCGAGAAGATCACGGTGCTCTCCTACGACAACAAGGTGAGCCCGCAGGAATCGCTCATCATGCTGAAGAAAGCGCTCGACGAGGGCGCGCGCATCGTGATGCAGGGCAACGGCAGCTCGGTCGCGCACGCGATCACCGACGCGGTGCTGAAGCACAACGAGCGCAACCCGGGCCACGAGGTGCTGTTCTTCAACTACGCCGCCGTCGATCCGGCGCTCACCAACGAGAAGTGCCACTTCTGGCACTTCCGCTTCGACGCCGACGCCGACATGAAGATGGCGGCGCTCACCGACACCATCGCCAAGGACCCGAAGATCAAGAAGGTGTACCTGATCAACCAGGACTATTCCTTCGGCAAGGCGGTGGCGGCGGCGGCGCGCACGATGCTCGCGGCCAAGCGGCCCGACATCCAGATCGTCGGCGACGAGCTGCACCCGCTGCAGAAGGTGCAGGACTTTTCTCCGTACGTCGCCAAGATCAAGGCTTCGGGCGCCGACACCGTCATCACCGGCAACTGGAGCAACGACATGCTGCTGCTCTTCAAGGCCGGCAAGGACGCGGGCCTGCACATGAACTGGTACACCTACTACGGCGGCGGGCTCGGATCGGTGCCGGCGATCGGCAAGGACGGCGTCGGCATGCTGAAGCACGTGACGGAGTACCACAACAACGTGTTCCCGCAGATGCATCCCGACGAGGTCGCGTTCCACAAGCGCTTCCCCGACAAGGGCGACGAGCTTTTCTACTGGCGCCTGCGCAACACGTTCCTGCTGCTCGACGCGGCGGCGAAGAAGGCCAAGTCGAACGACCCGGTCAAGCTCGCCCGCGCTCTCGAGGGAATGAAGCTGCCCACGCCAGTGGGCGAAATGCAGATGCGGGCCGACAACCACCAGTTGCTGCAACCGCTTTTCGTTTCCACGCTCTCCGACAAGACGAAGTACGACGTCGAAGGCACCGGCCTCGGCTTCGTCACCGACGCCAAGCTCGACGCGCAGAGCACCGCGCTGCCGACGACTTGCAAAATGCAGCGGCCTTCCTGATGACTGGATTCCCCCCGGCTTGGGGATTACCGGGGCAGGCTATCTGGGAATGACGGCGTGGAGCTCGTTACTTTCTCCCTCCTGAACGGAGTGGTCTACGGGCTGCGCTCTTGTGCGGCCTCGTGGGCGCGGCGATCGAGCGCTACGGGCTGCGCCGCGTGCATCCGAAAGGCCACGTCGCCGAGATCCTCTTCACCTTCGGCCTTTCGTACGTGATCGCCGAGCTCGTCATCATGGCGTGGGGGCGCAACCCGATCGAGAACCGCGTCCCCGCCGTGATCGACTTTCCGCTGTTCCAGCTCTTCGGCACCAGCTACCCGTTCTACAAGGGGCTGATGATGGCGATCTCGGTGGGAATGTTCACGTTCCTCTACCTCGCTTTCAAGCGCACCCGCGTGGGGCTCGTGATCCAGGCCGCGCTCACGCACCCGCAGATGGTGGGCGCCCTCGGCCACGACGTGCCGCGGCTTTTCGTGCTGGTGTTCGCGATCGGCAGCGCGCTCGCCGGGCTTGCCGGCGTGATCGGAGGATTCGCGCTCTTGACCGAGCCCAACATGGCGGCGGCATTGGGGCCGATCGTCTTCGTGGTCGTCGTCGTCGGCGGTCTTGGATCCATTCCCGGAGCGTTCATCGCATCGATGCTGATCGGCATCGTGCAGACCTTCGCCGTGGCGCTCGACTATTCGCTGCTCGACTTCATGCGCGCGGTCGGCGTCACGGTGGATCGTACCTCGCCCTTCCACGAGATCCTCGCCATCAAGATCGCGCAGGCCGCGCCGATCATTCCCTATCTCCTTCTCGTGGTGATGCTGATCGTGCGGCCGCGCGGCATCCTCGGAACGCGCGAGACGTGACGCGCCGCCGGCATCCCGGCTGGTGGATGGCGGCGGCGGCGCTGCTCGCCGTGCTTCCGCTCCTTCCGGGACTGGAGAGCAGCTTCAGCCGCTCGCTGCTGAGCCAGATGGGCATCGCGGCGGTGTTCGCGCTCTCGTACAACCTGCTTCTCGGGCAGACCGGGTTGCTTTCGTTCGGCCACGCCGTCTATTTCGGCTTCGGCGGCTATACCGCGATCCACTTCCTGCGCGCGGTGAACGGCGGCCTGCCGGTTCCGATTCCCTTCGTGCCGCTCGCCGGCGCGCTCGCGGGCCTCGCGTTCGGCATTGTGTTCGGAGCGCTCACCACGCGCCGCGCGGGCACGATCTTCGCGCTCATCTCGCTCGGCGTGGGCGAGCTCGTATACGCGGCCTCTCTCATGCTGCCGGGATTCTTCGGCGGCGAGGAGGGCGTGACCGCGAGCCGCACCAAGGCGCCGCATTGGCTCGGCCTCGATTTCGGGTCGCAGCTGCAGGTCTATTACGTGATCGCCTTCTGGCTGCTCGCCGCCGCACTCGCGATGCACGCATTCATGCGCACCCCGGTCGGACGCATGTGCAACGCGGTTCGCGACAACCCCGAGAGAGCCGAATTCATCGGCTACGATCCGCAAGGCGTGCGCTTCATCGTGTTCGCGGTCTCGGCGATGTTCGCGGGACTCGCCGGCGGGCTGCACGCGATCAACTACGAGATCGTGGCGGCGGAAGCGGTGGGCGCCACGCGTTCGGGCGTGGTGCTGCTGATGGTCTACATCGGCGGCGCGCAGCACTTCATCGGCGCGATCCTGGGCGCGATCGCCATCACCTGGCTGCAGGTGAGCCTGAGCGACTACACCTCGGCTTGGCTTCTCTACCTGGGGCTTTTCTTCATGGCGGTGGTGCTCTACCTTCCCGGAGGCCTCGCCGGGATCGTGATGATGCACGTGCCATTCCTGCGCGCGCGCACGATGGGCCGCGTGCTGCGCGCCTACGCGCTGGGATTCGCGCCCGTGCTCGCGATGCTGCTGGGCACGGTCACCCTGATCGAGATGGCCTATCGCCGCTCGACGCAGGCGGAGGCCGGAGCACGCATGAAGCTCTTCTGGGTCTCGATGGACACCGCCACGCCGTGGCCCTGGCTGGGCGCCGCGCTCCTCGTCGCCGCCGGCTACGCCGCATGGCGCTGGATCTCGCCGCGCGTCACGGCGGCGTGGAATGTGGCGAGCGAAGAGGTTCGGATGGGAGGCGCGCATGGCTGAGACGTGCGCGCTGCAGCTGCGGGAGCTGCGCAAGAACTTCGGCGCCACGCAGATCATTCGCGGCGTTTCGCTCGAGGTCGCCCCGGGCGAGCGCCACGCGATCATCGGACCCAACGGCGCGGGCAAGTCCACGCTCTTCAACCTGGTGAGCGGGCGTTTCGCGCCCACCAGCGGATCGATCCGCCTGCACGACGAGGAGATCGCGGGACTGCGGCCCTACCGCATCAGCCGCCGCGGGCTTTCGCGCAGCTTCCAGGTGACCAACATCTTTCCGCGCATGAGCGTCTTCGAGAACATCCGCTGCGGCGTGCTCTGGCCGCTCGGCCACAGGTACGCCTTCTGGCGCGACGTCGACAGGCTGCGCGACGCCAACGAGCGCGCCGAGCAGACGCTCGAGCAGATCCATCTCGCCGCGCGCCGCGACACGCTGGCGGGCGTGCTCACCTACGCCGAGCAGCGCGCGCTCGAGATCGGCATCACCATCGCCGGGGGAGCGAACGTGATCCTCCTCGACGAGCCCACCGCGGGGATGAGCCGGCACGAGGCCGAGGACGCCGTGGAGCTGATCCGCGCGATCTCGAAGGGCCGCACTCTCGTGATCGTCGAGCACGACATGGGGGTCGTCTTCGATCTCGCCGATCGCATCTCGGTGCTCGTGTACGGCGAGATCATCGCCACCGACGTGCCCGAGCGCATCCGCGAGAACGCCGCGGTTCAAACTGCCTATCTGGGGACGGCGGCGCATGCTTGAAGTCGAAGACCTGCACGCCTACTACGGCAAGAGCCACATCCTCCATGGCGTGACCTTCCACGTCGGCGAGGGCGAAATCGTGAGCCTGCTCGGCCGCAACGGCGCCGGGAGAACGACCACCATCAAGACCATCATGGGCGAAGTGCGGCCCGCCGGAACCATTCGCCTCAACGGCGCGCGCATCGATGGCTTGAAGTCCCACGAGATCGCGCGCAAGGGCCTGGGCTACGTGCCGGAGAACCGCGACATCTTTCCCACGCTCACGGTGCGCGAGAACCTGCTCCTCGGCATGAAGGCGGCGAAGCATGCGAAGGCGAAGCCGCGCTGGTCGATGGAAGACATGTTCGAGCTGTTTCCCCGACTGCGCGAGCGCGCGGATGCGCCGGGTGGCGTCCTCTCGGGCGGCGAGCAGCAGATGCTCACGATCTGCCGCACGCTGATGGGAGACCCCGACCTCATGATGGTCGACGAGCCCACCGAGGGCCTGGCACCCATGCTGGTGCAGCTGGTGCGCGACTTGCTGGAGCGCATCGCGCAGCGCGGCGTGGCCATCCTGCTGATCGAGCAGAAGCTCACCATCGCGATGGCGATCTCGCACCGCCTCTACGTGATGGGCCACGGGCGCATCGTTTTCGAAGGCACGCCGCGCGACCTCACCGCCAACGAGGCGGTGCGGAAAGAATGGCTGGAGGTCTGAACGATGCGCGATCCCCGGGTCGAGACGGCCATCGCGCACTGGGCGCCGCGATTCATCTCCAACGGCGTTCTGCTCGCCGACTTCGAGGAGGTGACCGGCGGCATCGTGCGCTGGGAGGATTGGTGCGTGGCGTGGTCGGCGCGCGCGGCGGTGCACGAGAAGCTCGGGCGCGACGCCTTGGTCGAGGGCCATGGACTCACCGCGGGCGAGCACCTGAGCCGCGCCGGCGTGTACTACCACTTCGCGAAGTTCGTGTTCGTCCACGATGTCGACCAGATGCGCGCGGCGCATATGAAGGCCGTCGAGTGCCGCCGCCTTGCGCTGCCGCACCTGCGCCCGCCCGGCGAACGCGTCGAGATTCCCTTCGAAGGGGATCACTTCGCCGGCAACCTGCGTCGTCCGACCGGCGCCGGCGCGCGTGTGCCGGTCGTCGTGATGATTCCCGGGCTCGACTCGGCCAAGGAGGAGCTCGAAGCCTATGAGCTGCCGTTCCTTGCGCGCGGCATGGCGACGCTGCTGGTCGACGGTCCCGGACAGGGAGAAGCCGAATACCGCTTTGCGATTCGCGGCGACTACGAAGTCGCGGCGACGGCGATCGTCGACTGGATCTTCGGCCGTGAGGACCTCGATCCCGCGCGCATCGGCATGTGGGGAGTGAGCCTCGGCGGCTATTACGGCCCGCGCGCGGCAGCTTACGAGAAGCGCATTCGCGCCTGCATCGGCCTCGCGGGCCCTTACGACTGGGGCGCGATTTTCGACGCGCTGCCGGAGCTCACGCGCGAAGCGTTCCGCGTGCGAAGCCACCTGCGCACGATGGACGAGGCGCGCGAGCACGCGCGCAGCCTCACGCTGGAGGACGCCGCGAGGCGGATCGAATGCCCGCTGTTCCTCGTCGCCGGCAAGCAGGATCGCCTCGTGCCGTGGCAAGATGCCGGGCGGATCGCCGCCGAGGTCAAGGGACCGGTGGAGCTGCTCGTCATCGAAGACGGCAATCACATCGCCAACAACCGGCCCTACCGCTATCGGCTGCGCAGCGCCGACTGGATGGCCGCTCAGCTCGGATTGCCGCAGGTCTAATCTTTTGGAGGATGTTGTCATGCGTCGACTTGTTGCTTCATTCGCATTGCTCGTGGCATCCGCATTCGCCGCGGCCCAGGGCTATCCGAGCAAGACGATCCGTCTCGTCTCGGGCGTCTCGCCGGGCAGCGCGTCGGATACGATCGCGCGCATCCTCGCCGAGAAGCTGCAGGCGAGCCTGGGGCAACCGGTCATCGTGGAGAATAAGCTCGGCGCGGGCGGATTGATCGCGGCCCAGGCCGTGGCGCGTGGCGAGCCCGACGGCCACGTGATCAGCGTCTACACCTCGGCCTACACGGTCGCCCCGCTGCTGAATCCGGCGACGCTGAGGACCGATGAGCTGACGCCGGTCGCCGCATTGGCGATCGTGCCGACGACGCTCGTGGTCCAGCCCGGGAGATTCAAGACCGTCGCCGAGCTGGTCGCGTTCGCCAAGGCGAACCCCGGAAAGCTGGTCGCGACCTCCGCGGGCATCGGCAGCTCGACCCACATGAACCTCGAACGCTTCCGCATCGCCGCGGGCATCGAGGTTCTTCACGTGCCGTTGAAGGGCGCGCCCGAGGCGCTCACCGAAGTGCTCGGCGGCCGCGCCGACATGTACTTCGCGCTGACTTTCCAAGTAGTCTCGCAAGTGCGCGAGGGCAAGCTCGTCGCGCTCGCGATGGGATCTGCGAAGCGCAGTGCCCTGCTGCCCGAGGTGCCCACGACGGTCGAAGCCGGTTATCCGGATTCGGACTACAGCTTCTGGGTCGGCGCGCTGGTCTCGTCGCGGACGCCGCGCGAGATCGTGCAGCGCCTGCACCGCGAGTTCACCGCGGCCGTGAATGCGCCGGACATCCGCGAGCGCTTCCTGAAGCTCGGCGCGGATCCGCTCACCATGTCGCAGCCGCAGTTCGAGGCGATGATTCGCGAGGAGTTCGAGGCGAACGCGAAGCTGATCAAGGCGGCCGACATAAAGGCCAATTGAGGAGCGTTGAAATGAGCGACAAACCCTGCAAGGTGCACGGCGAGGTCGGGTTCGACGCGGTCGACTGGCTGGCGGCCTGCACCGAATCATGATCGGCGAGGCGGTTGCGGTCAGGCGGATACGAACCAGTCGCGGCCGAGCGCGCGCCGCAAGCTGAATCGAGCGCGGTGCAGCAGCACCCACAGATGCGTGGGCGTGACGTTCAGGACCGCGCAAATCGCCTCGGTCTCGAGTCCCATCAGCTCGCGCATGACGAACGCTCCGGACTGCAACGAGGTCAGCTTCGCGAGCGCAGCCTCGAACGCATCGCGGAAGCGCTTGGTCTCGAGGGCGCACTCGGGATCGGACCACGCGTTGACTGGAGCGCGCCAGGCACTTGCGGTGAAGCTGGATTTCGCCTCCCCGGGGTGCGGGTCGTGCACAGCGACCAGGGTGTCCGCATCGCGCGCGCCGGCGCGAAAGGCGTCCGTCACCTTGTGAATCAGGATGCCGGTCACCCAGGTGCGAAATTGCGAACGCCCCGCGAAGGAACCCGCGTCCTCCAGGGCGGCAAGGAGGGTTTCCTGCGCCACTTCCTCGGCGCGCTGCGCGTCGCGCATTCGGGCGAGTGCTATGCGCAGGAGATAGTGCCGGAGGCCGGCAAGCTCGGTCGCATGCGAAGAATCCATCACGGTAGGGGGCATGACGGCGAGCGATCCGTCGAGGCTTCCGGTTTTCAGGACAATGCGAGCGAACGTTCGACGGCGAATGCCTGGTTTCGATCGGCGGCAACGATCGTGATGCTGCCTTTCGCGGCGGGAAGGGTGATGGCGGTCATGCCGTCGGCCTCGGTCACCGAGCGGCGGTGGCGTTCCGGATCGTCGGGCATCAGCAGCAAGGTGACGGGGCCCCGCGCGGTTGCAACGACGAGATGGCGCGCGGTCAGGCCGCGCCCCATCGGGCAGAGCCGCGAATAGGTCACCTCGCCCAGCGCGGCCAGGAGCCTCACGCCCTGCGAGGCGAGCTCCGCGGGAAGATAGTCCGGCGCGTGCTTCGCAACGGTGCGGAAGGATTGCGGCTCTTCCATGACGTGCGCGATCGCTTCGCGGCCGAGCGGGTCACTCGCGAAGAAGGGTGGCGCGAGCATCGCGAGGCCGGCGGCAAGCACCACGGTGGCGGCGATCGCCCAAAGCCAGCGCCGGTCCTTCCTGCGAAGCCCCTGCGCGACCAGAATGCGGTCGGCGAGCCCATCGGACACCGGCACGCGCATCGCCTCGTAGAGCTCGGCGTCGAATTCGAGCTGGCGCTCATGGAACGCCTGGCATGTGGCGCACGAGAGCAAGTGGTCGCGCGCTGCGTCGCCGAGTCGCGTCGGGTGGGTGAGGATTTCGCGACGAAAATCGATGCAGTTCATGAGCGGGCCTCGCGGATTCGGCTCGCGGCAGGAGCGCCATCCATGAGCGTGCGAAGCGCCTTTCGGGCGCGGCTTAAGCGCATGTTCACGGCCTCCTCGGTCGACTGCGTGGCGATCGCGATCTCGGCCGAGGAGAGTCCCCCCAGCACCTGGAGCAGCAAGGGGTCGCGGTAACCTTGGGGGAGCAATCCGAAGGCCTTTCGCAGGTCGATCGAAAGCGACGGGTCCGCGGCCTCGCGCGCGACGAGCGCGTCCAGGTCCGCGTCGGGATCCACGTCGAGGCGCTTGCGCTCGTAGAGTCGCGCATGCTCATGGCGCGCGATCGCGTAGAGCCAGGCCTTCACGGCCTTCTCGTCACGTTGCCGCTCCCACCCGGCCCAGGCGCGCGCGAAGGTTTCTTGCGTCAAGTCCTCGGCCTGCGCGCGGTCGCGGCACAGCCAGTATAGGTAGCGGAACAGGTCGTTTGCGTAGGCGCGAACGACCTGTTCGAAGCGTGTCTTGTGGGTGGCGAGCATCGCGGCTTCGGGAGGATTCATGGATGGAGACCGGGTCGGGAGGGAGGACCTAACGGCGCGCCGCCGGCCGGTCTTGCCGTTCAGGCCCAGACCGGATAGCCGAGCGCATTGCGGGCGGTGCCGCCGAAGGCGTCCAAGAGGCGTTCACGCCATGGGAACATCGGGTCGTCGGGCTCGAGCAATCGGATAGGAGACACGACCCGGGCCCATTGAAAAGCGCCGAAGAGGATGTAGTCCGCGTAACTGGGAGAGCCTCCGCCGAGATAGGGTTGCTCGACCAACACCGGCCGTACTGGGTCGAGCGACTTGCGCAGCGAAGCGAGCGCCTGGCTCGGATCGGCGCCGAACTCCTCGAGCGTCTTGCCCAGGCGCCTTTCGCGCGACTCCCGGAAGTAGGACTTGTCCTTTGCATGCAGCCGTGCAAACAGATCGGAAATGATCACTGGCATCACCGCGGAATGCACCGAGCGATCGCACCAGTACTTCAACGCGAGAATCGCTCCACGCGCTTGTTCGGAATCCATGAGCAGGGGGCGATCCGGGTAGGCTTCGTCGAGGTAGAGCGCAATGCGCCAGGAGTCCGCCACGGTGCGCTCGGCATCGACCAGCACCGGCACCGCGCCCTGCCCGGAGAAGGCGATCGCCTCTTTTTCAACGAAGCGCCAGGGCAGCGCCTCGAATTCCAGACCCTTGTGCGCGAGCGCCATTTTCACGCGCCAGCAATGGGGGCTGAAACGCCTCTCGTCCTCGGCGCCCGCCAGATCGTAAAGTCGAATTTTCATGCGTCTTCTCCCCGGGGCTGCGGTATCTGTCGAGGAACCCGCCGCGAACATACAAGCCCGAGGCCCGTTAGGTTGGCGCCCATCGACGGGTCTTATCGGGTGCCGTGCCCGAAAATTGGTCTTCGGATCGGCAAACGTCCTTTGAACCCAACTTTTTTTTGGAGAATCGAACACATGAAAATGAATTCGGGAGTTGCCCTGGCCGCGACGGCGGCGGCACTGTTCGTCGCCGGAGTTTCCGCGCCGGTGGCGTATGCAGCCGACAGCGGTGTGAAGTGCTCCGGCGTCAACAGCTGCAAGGGGTCGTCGGAGTGCAAGACGGCGACCAACGAGTGCAAGGGCCAGAACAGCTGCAAGGGCCACGGCTGGGTGACCAAGTCATCGGCCGAAGACTGCAAGGCGGCAGGCGGAAGGGTTCTCAAATAGTCTCCGGACGCCGGCCGTTTCCCGGAGAGGCGGCCGGCCGATCCGAGTCCCCGCGGTCGCGGAGAACTCCATGAAGCCCGAAATCACCGGCTTCGGCCTGGGCCTGCGTGTCGATCACTATCGCGATTTCGTCGAGCGCATGCCGCAGGTCGACTGGCTCGAGATCCTCACGGAGAACTACATGGTCCCAGGCGGGAAGCCTTTGCACTACCTGGATGCGATCCGCCGCAACTACCCGATGGTCATGCACGGCGTGTCGCTCTCCGTCGGAAGTGCCGACCCCTTGGACGATCGCTACCTGAAGGATCTGAAGGCCCTGGTCGATCGCGTGCAACCCGCCTGGATCTCCGATCATCTCTGCTGGACGGGCGTCGACCGCCTCAATCTGCACGACCTCCTGCCGATGCCGTATAGCGAGGAGGCCGTTCGCCACGTGGCGGAACGCGTTGCCCACGTGCAGGATTTCCTCGGCCGGCAAATCCTGCTCGAGAACGTATCCAGCTACGTGACCTACCGCGGAAGCGAGATACCGGAGTGGGAGTTCGTCGCGCAAGTGGCCGAGCGCTCGGACTGCCTGCTGCTGCTGGACGTCAACAACGTCTACGTGAGCAGCGTCAACCATGGATTCGATCCGCGCCGGTACATCGGTGCGCTCCCGGCCGCGAGGATTCGCCAGATCCACCTCGCCGGCCACGAGGATCATGGCGACTACCTCATCGATACCCACGACCACGAGGTCTGCGATGCCGTGTGGTCGCTCTACGAGCACACCGTGGAGCGCCTCGGAACCGTGCCGACGATGATCGAGCGTGACGACAACATTCCTCCCCTCAGCGATTTGCTGGCGGAACTTGCGGCGGCACGCGCCATCGCCTCCCGTGCCGGACGGCATGTGCTCGTTGCTTGAGCTGCAGCGCGCGCTCCAGGCGAGCGTCGTCTCGCACGCGCCGCGGCCGCGGGCCCTCCCCGGCGATGCGAGCGGCACCACAGGCCGGCTCGGCATCTACACTCATGCCTACCGGGCGCGACTCGTCGAAGCGCTGAAAGCCAACTATCCGGTCCTGCACCGCGTTACTGGTGACGAAGGATTCGAGACGCTGGCACGCGCGTTCATATCCGCTTCGCCATCCACCCATCGCTCGATCCGCTGGTTCGGAGGAGAGCTAGCGGCATTCCTGAAGGGCCAGCCGTCCTTGCTGCCTCATCCCGCGCTGCTCGATCTGGTGAAAATGGAATGGGCCATCGGGCGTGCTTTCGACGCGCCCGATCGTGTACCCGTGAGCTCAGAGGAAATGGCGCGGGTTCCTCCGCAAGAGTGGCATGCCCTGCGCTTCGCTCTCCACCCCTCGGTCCGCCTTCTCGAGCTGCAATGGACCATCGAACCGGTATGGCAGGCAGTCAAAGCCGACGAAGGGGCGGAAACGCTCGAGCCGCGATTCGAAGCGCACGCGCTGGTGGTATGGCGCCAGCACCTGGAGGCTTGTTGGCGCTCACTCGATTCCCAGGAAGCGAATCTGCTTGGACTTCTGACCGACGGGAGGACCTTCGGCGGTCTCTGCAGACATCTCACGCTGAGCGCGGATGAGCGCCAGGCCGCCAAGCTGTCCGCACGCCTGCTACATCGGTGGGTCGGTCATCAGCTTCTCATCCACCGACCATCGAGGTGACCACATGATCGAACTTTACTATTGGACAACTCCCAACGGACACAAGATCACAATGTTCCTGGAGGAGGCCGGGCTGCGCTATCGCGTTGTTCCGGTGAACATCGGCAAGGGCGAGCAGTTTGCCCGGGACTTCCTGAGGATCTCGCCGAACAATCGAATCCCGGCAATCGTCGATGACGATCAGGACGACGGCGGCCCTGCGCTGTCGCTATTCGAGTCCGGAGCGATCCTTCTCTACCTCGCGGACAAGACCGGACGCTTCATCCCGAGAGACTTGCGCGCCCGCAACGAGGCCCTGCAGTGGCTCTTCTGGCAGATAGGTGGCCTCGGGCCCATGGCGGGACAGAATCACCATTTCGGCCACTACGCGCCCGAGCCCATCCCCTATGCCATCGACCGCTACGTCAGTGAGACGGCGCGCCTGTATGCGGTGCTCGACCGGCGCCTGGCCGATCGCGAATTCATCGCCGGGACGTATTCGATCGCCGACATGGCTTGCTACCCTTGGATCGTTCCGCACGAACGCCAGCGGCAAGATCTCGCGAACTTCCCCCATCTTCGGCGCTGGTTTGAGGCGATTCGACAACGTCCGGCCACGCAGCGGGCCTACGCCCGGGCGGAGACGATCAATTCCGCACCGGTCGTATCCGAAGAGTCCAGGCGCGTTCTATTCGGGCAGGATGCCCGAACAATCCGTCCCGAGCGTTAGCGTACCAGCGCCGCTCCAGCTCGCCGGAGCAGAGCTTTTCCCTGATTCCGCGAAAAATAATGTATACGACCGAGTTAGCCGAAAGCCCATGGGAGTGTCCTTATCTTCAGGATGACAGCAGAAGGTCTTCCGAAAACGAGGGCATTTCCCGGCGCACCGATTCGCCTCGGTCCATCGCCTGCCCGTTGCCGCGCGTCTCCCGTCACGAATTATGAAAGGACTGGCTCATGAACATGAAAAGCAGAGCTTCTTCCGCACTTCTGATTGCCTCGTCGCTCGTTGCCATCAGCGCAACGCTGTCCACCTACGCTTCCGATCAATTCGAAATCTTCCGGAGGGAGTTGCAGCGTACCGACGGCGCGAGCGTAAGCCAGACCAACTTGCCGAGGGAGACCTCCGCGCTCAAATCAGGAGACAAGTCCGCGATGGCGACGCACGAGTGGTTCGAGGCCGAGCGCCGGAAAACCGATGGATATCGAGACGAGCACGGCGCGGCGACGAGTCCTGCGACCGGCATGGTCGGGCGACGCGAGGCGCCTGATTTTCGCGACCCAAGCTAGCGAAGTCCACGGCGTTCGCAGTTACGTTTGGCCGCGCGAGTGGATCTCGAAGGGGCATGGAGGCGGGCGCGCGACTGGCTGTCGAGCACCGACGGCTCCGCGCTGCCACGCCACGTCGCGCGCCAGATCGAGCAGCAGCGGCAGCGCAACGAAGTTTTCACCGGCTGGGTGAAAGCCGGCCTCGTCACGACTTTCGCGCTCCTTTACACGGCATCACCCAAGACAGCGCCGATGGATGCCCTTTTCTTCCCCGTTCCGTGGGCGCTGGGCCTCTATGCGGTGTTTACGGCGTGGTGTCTCTATCTCGCCTATCGAAATCGCCTCACGCACACGATGTTGATGGTCTCGGTGGTCGTGGATGTGGCCTTGCTCATGATCACGATCTGGAGTTTTCACATCGAGTATGCCCAGCCCGCCGCGTTCTATCTCAAAGCGCCCACGCTGCTTTACATCTTCATCTTCATCGCGCTGAGGGTCCTGAGTGTTGCGCCAGGCTACGTGCTGTTCGCCGGGCTTGTCGCGGCAGCGGGGTGGTCGCTGCTCCTCGGGTATGCGCTGGTGGAAACGGGCGGCTGGCAACTCCTGACTCGAGATTACGTTGCCTACTTGATCTCGCCCCGCATCCTCATTGGCGGTGAAGTCGACAAGATCGTCTCCATTCTCCTCGTCGCGATTGTCCTCACCGTTGCAACGGCGCGCGCCCGTTCGCTGCTGTACCGTGCGGTCGCGGAGGGCGCCGCCGCCGCCCAGCTGTCTCGGTTCTTTTCGCCTGAAGTTGCCGCGACCATCGTGGAATCCGACGAGGGCCTACGTCCGGGCCAAGGCCGGCAAACGGAGGCTGGGGCGATGTTCATCGACATGCGCGGCTTCACGCGACTCGCGGCCGAGCTTGCACCCTGCGATCTCATCGGCCTGCTTGGCGAATATCTGCGCATCGCCGTTCCCATCGTCCAGCGCAATGGCGGAAGCGTCGGCACTTTTCTCGGCGACGGGATCATGGTCACTTTCGGTGCGACGCGGGCGTTTGAGAAGTACGCCGCGGATGCGCTCCGGACTGCCGAGCAGTTGCTGGACGAGCTCGGCGAATGGGCAGATGCGCGCGCACGCGCGGACAGACCGGCGCCGGGTGTCGGCATCGGCATCACGATCGGGACCGTGACCTGCGGCGCCATCGGCAACGATACCCGTCTTGAATACGCCGTAATCGGTGACGCGGTCAATCAGGCCGCGAAGCTGCAGAACCACACGAAAGTCGAAGGAGTGCGCGCGTTGACCACCGTGGCTGCGCTCCAGCGTGCCGTGGCTCAAGGGTACAACTGCGAGCGTGCCGGCGAAACCCGCTCTGCGTGCGACGTGGCGGGCGTCGAAGAACCCCTTGATCTGGTGGTGATCCGGTAGCAGCGCGATTTCATTGCCCGCAATTGGCCGATAGCGGAAGCGCTTGCCGAGCTTGGCGCGATCCCTACCTGGTCTGGTATCCGCTAACATCTGCAATTCCCTCGGCGCGCCTCCAGCCGTGGTCCAAGGAGCTTCGACATGAGCGGCACCCCCTACGCGTTGCACGGCGAGATCGCCGTGCTCACCCTCGACAACCCACCGGTGAACGGCCTCGGGCACGCGGTGCGCACGGGCCTGGTCGCCGGCATCGATGCCGCGCAAACCGACGCGGCGGTGAAGGCCATCGTCATCACCGGCGCGAGCAACGCCTTCTCGGGAGGCGCCGACATCAAAGAGTTCAATACACCCAGGGCGTTGGCCGAGCCGACGCTGCACACCGTGATCCGCGTCGCCGAGTCGAGCGGCAAGCCGGTGATCGCGGCGATCAACGGCACCTGCATGGGCGGCGGGCTCGAGCTCTCGCTCGCCTGCCACTTTCGCGTCGCCGCGCCGGACGCGCCGATCGCGCTGCCCGAAGTGAAGCTGGGGTTGATCCCCGGCGCGGGCGGCACGCAACGCCTGCCGCGGGCGGTCGGCGTGGAGACTGCGCTCAACATGATCGTATCGGGCAATCCCGTGCCCGCCGAGCAGCTCAAAGGGACGGCGCTCTTCGACGAGATCATCACCGGCGGTTTTCTCGAGGGCGCGCTCGCCTTCGCGCGCAAGGTGATCGCCGAGAAGCGGCCGATCAAGCGCGTTCGCGACATCAAGATCGATTTTCCCAACGCCGAGGCCTTCTTCCAGTTCGCGCGCAACAGTGTGGCCGCGGCGGTGAAGAACCTGCCTGCACCGCTGAAATGCGTCGATGCGGTCGCGGCTTCTGTCTCGAAGCCTTTCGACGAGGGGCTCAAGTACGAGCGCGAGCTCTTCCTCGAGCTGATCCAGTCGAGCGAGTCGAAGGCGCTGCGCCACGCCTTCTTCGGCGAGCGCGCCGCGGCGAAGATCCCCGACGTGCCCGCGGACACGCCGGTGCGCAAGATCGAGCGCGTCGCGGTGGTCGGCGCCGGCACGATGGGCGGCGGCATCACGATGAACTTCCTCAACGCGGGCATTCCCGTCACGATCCTCGAGATGAAGCAGGAAGCCCTCGACAAGGGCGTGGCGACGATCCGCAAGAACTACGAGGGCTCGGTCAAGCGCGGCAAGCTCGCCGCCGACAAGGCGGAGCGCAACATGAGCCTCCTCAAGCCCACGCTCTCCTACGACGACATCAAGGGCGCGGACCTCGTCATCGAGGCGGTGTTCGAAGAGATGGGCGTCAAGGAAGGCGTCTTCCGCAAGCTGGACGAGGTGATGAAGCCCGGCGCCATCCTCGCCACCAATACCTCGACGCTCGACGTCGACAAGATCGCCGCCTTCACCAGGCGCCCCCAGGACGTGGTCGGGATGCATTTCTTCAGCCCGGCGAACATCATGAAGCTGCTCGAGGTGGTACGCGGCAAGAAGACCGCCAAGGACGTTCTGGCGACCGTGATGCAGCTGGCGAAGAAGATCCGCAAGACCGCCGTGGTCTCGGGCGTGTGCGACGGCTTCATCGGCAACCGCATGCTCGAGCAGTACGTGCGCCAGATCATGTTCCTGGTCGAGGAAGGCGCCTCGCCGCAACAAGTCGATCGCGCAATGGAGAAGTGGGGCATGGCGATGGGCCCGTTTCGCGTCGGCGACCTCGCCGGCAACGACATCAGCTGGGCGATTCGCAAGCGCCGCTACCTGGAGAAGCCCAACGTCGTGTATTCGCGCATCGCCGATCGCCTCTGCGAGATGGGGCGCTTCGGCCAGAAGACCGGCGCGGGCTGGTATCGCTACGAGCCCGGCAAACGCGATCCGATCCCCGACCCCGTGGTGGAGGAGATGATCGCCGCCTATCGCAAGGAGAAGGGCATCACGCCGCGCAAGATCGGCGACGAGGAGATCGTCGAGCGCTGCGTCTATTCGCTCGTGAACGAAGGCGCGAAGATCCTCGAGGAAGGCATCGCCGCGCGCGCTTCCGATATCGACATGGTCTATCTCACCGGCTACGGCTTTCCGCTGTTTCGCGGCGGCCCGATGTTCTATGCCGACACCATGGGCCCGTACAACGTGGTGCGCAGCATGCAGCGCTACGCCGCGAATCCCTACGGGGATCCGGCGTTCTGGAAACCTGCCCCGCTGCTGGCGAAGCTCGCCGCCGAAGGCAAGAAATTCAACGAGGGCCAATCATGACCGACGCACTCATCGTATCCACCGCCCGCACCGGACTCGCCAAGTCGTGGCGCGGCGCGCTCAACATGACCCACGGCGCCACGATGGGCGGGCACGTCGTGAAGCACGCCATCCAGCGCGCGGGAATCGACCTGGGCGAGGTCGAGGACGTGCTGATGGGCTGCGCCTATCCTGAGGGCGCCACGGGCGCCAACATCGCGCGCCAGATCGCGATCCGCGCGGGGTGCCCCGTCACAGTCGCGGGCGCCACCGTCAACCGCTTCTGCTCCTCCGGCCTGCAGACGATCGCGATGGCCGCGCAGCGCATCATCGCCGGCGAGGGCGACACGTTCGTCGCGGGCGGCGTGGAATCGATCTCGTGCGTGCAGAACGAATCCAACAAGCACATGATTCGCGAGGCGTGGATCCTGCAGAACAAGCCCGAGCTCTACTGGACCATGCTGCAGACCGCCGAGAACGTCTCGAAACGCTACGGCATTCCGCGCGACAAGCAGGATGAGTACGGCGCGCAAAGCCAGCAGCGCGCAGCAGCCGCCGCCGCCGCGGGAAAGTTCTCCGACGAGATCGTGCCGATCACCGTCGCCATGGGCGTCGGCGACAAGGATTCGGGGCGCCTTTTCACCAAGGAAGTCACGCTTTCCGCCGACGAGGGGATTCGCGCCGACACGACTTACGAGGGTGTGTCGAAGATCAAGCCCGCGCTTTCCGGCGGCGTGATCGCGGCGGGCAACGCGAGCCAGTTCTCCGACGGCGCGTCCGCGTGCGTGGTGATGAGCGACAAGGCGGCCGCGAAGCGCGGTGCGAAAGCACTGGGGATTTTCCGCGGCTTCGCGGTCGCCGGCTGCGAGCCCGACGAGATGGGCATCGGGCCGGCCTTCGCGGTGCCCAAGCTCCTCGCGCGCACCGGCAAGAAGGTCGAGGACATCGGCCTGTGGGAATTGAACGAAGCCTTCGCGGTGCAGGTGATCTATTGCCGCGACAAGCTCGGCATTCCCAACGACCGCCTCAACGTGAACGGAGGGGCGATCGCGGTGGGACACCCTTACGGAGTGTCGGGCGCCCGCCTCACCGGCCACGCGCTGATCGAGGGCAAGCGCCGCGGCGCGAAGTTCGTCGTCGTCACGATGTGCATCGGCGGGGGCATGGGCGCGGCGGGATTGTTCGAGGTGGTCTAGCCATGAACGCATTTTCCATCGCACTGCGTTGCATCGCAGCCATCGTCCTCACAACGGCCGGTTACGTCGCGGCGGCGGACTATCCGAAGCCCGTCGAAGCCGACTTCGTGGCGCGAGACTTCAAGTTCACGAACGGCGAGACGCTCCCGGAATTGCGAATCCACTACCGCACTCTCGGAGGCATCGCGCGCGATGCGAGCGGCCGCGCGACCAACGTCGTGCTGATCGGACATGGCACCGGCGGCAGCGGCGCAAGCCTCGTCGACTCTCCCAACGGCAGCGCGCTCTTCGCGGCCGAGCTCTTCGGGAAGGGGCAGCCGCTCGACGCCGGGAAGTACTTCATCGTCATTCCCGACGGCCTCGGCCATGGCAAGTCGTCCAAGCCCAGCGATGGGCTTCACGCGCGCTTTCCGCGCTACGGCTATCGCGACATGGTCGAAGCGCAATACCGGCTGCTCACCGAGGGGCTCAAGGTCGACCACCTGCGCCTCGTCATGGGCACGTCGATGGGCGGCATGCAGACGTGGATGTGGGGCGAGCTTCACCCGGAATTCATGGATGCGCTGATTCCGCTCGCGAGCCTGCCGGCGCAAATCGCGGGACGTAACCGCATGTGGCGCAAGATCGCGGTGGACGCCATTCGCGGCGATCCGGCATTCCGCCAAGGCGAGTACGCTTCGCAGCCGGCGGGGCTGCGTGTAGCCGCCGAGATGCTGGTGCTCATGAGCAGCAACCCGGTGCTGCGCCAGAAGGCGGCGCCCACGCGCGCGGAGGTCGACGCCTTCGTCGATCGCTCCGTGGCCGTGGCGATGGGAAGCATGGACGCCAACGACATTGCCTACGCCCTCGACGCTTCCTACGACTACGATCCCGCGCCCGACCTGGGCAGGATCCGCGCGCCCCTACTCGCCATCAACTCGGCCGACGACCTGATCAACCCGCCGGAGCTCGGCATCCTCGAGGCCGGCATCGTGCAAGTCAGAAACGGCCGTGCGATCGTGATTCCCTTGAGCGACGAGACCATCGGCCACGGGACGCACACCAAGGCGAAGCTTTGGAAGGATCATCTCGACAGGCTGTTGCGCGAGACCGAGCCGCGCTAGCCTTACGACGAACTCTTCGGCTGCAACGGATCATCCTCCTTGTTCGCTTCGACCTGGATGCGCAGGTGGATCTTCGCGCCCTCGGGGTATTCCTTCATCCCCCATTCGAGGCGATTCATTTCGCCTTCCGCGTCGGCGCCGCAGACTTCCTTCTTGAACATCGGATGCTCGATGCACTTGAACCTGTTGATCTTCAGGGTGAGAGGCTTGGTCACGCCGAGGAGCGTGAGCTGCCCATCCACGGAGGTCGGCATGTCGCCCGTGAAGACGATGGTTCCCTTGTACGTCATGCGCGGAAACTTCTTCGGGTTGAGCCAGTCTTCGGCGAGCGCGAATTTCTTCATCAGCGCGTGGCCGAAGTCGATGCTCGTGACGTCCACCTGGATCTGCGCGGTCCCGGTCTTCGCCGCGCGGTCGAGCGTGATCTTTCCCGAAGTCTTGTTGAACCGGCCGCGCCACGTCGAGATTCCCATGTGGGAGAACTCGAGGCTGGGGTAGGTATGGTTGGGATCGACGCTGTAGTTGTCGACGGCGCCCGCGGGGAGCGAGGCGCCCGCGATCGCCGCCGCGAGAAGGCTATTTCTTGCGAGCATGGTTCCTCTAGTCGACTTTCGCGCCCGAGGAGATCACGACCTTCGCCCACTTCTCGGTCTCGGCGGCGATCACCCGGCCGAAATCCTCGGGCGTTCCCGTGATCGGCTTGCCGCCGAGCTCGGCCAGGCGCTCGCGCATCTTCGGATCGGCGAGCGCGCGGTTCACCTCGGCGTTGAGCTTCTCGATGATTTCCTTCGGCGTCCCGCGCGGCATGCCGATGCCGAACCATGCCGTGGCCTCGTAGCCGGGAACCGTCTCCGCGACGGTCGGCAAATCCGGCAAGGAGGGCTCGCGCTGCGCGGAGGTGACGGCGAGCGGGCGGATCCTGCCGCCCTTGATGTGGCCGGCGGACGACGGGAGGTTGTCGAAGAACACGTCGACTTCGCCCGAGATGAGCGCGGTGAGCACGGGATTGGCGCCCTTGTACGGCACATGGAGCATGTTGCACCCGGTCATCGCCTTGAAGAGCTCGCCGGAAAGATGCGTCGAGGTGCCGCTGCTCGAAGAGGCCATGTTGATCTTGCCGGGATTGGCCTTGCAGTAGGCGATGAACTCGGCCACCGTCTTCGCCGGGAAGCTGGGGTTCACCTCCATCACGTTCGGCGTCCTCACCAGGCCCGCGACCGGCGCGATGTCGCGGATGAAATCGAACGGCAAGTTCTTGTAGAGAGTGGCGTTGATGCCGTTGGCGGGATTCACGAGCAATATCGTGTATCCGTCGGGCGGCGCGTTGACGACGGCATCGACGCCGATGTTGTTGCCGCCGCCCGGCTTGTTCTCGATCACGAACTGCTGGCCCATCTTCTCCGAGAACCACTGCGCCATGATGCGCGCGAGGACGTCGGTGGTGCCGCCGGGCGGATAAGGCACGACCCATTTCACCGGACGCGTGGGATAGTCGATCGCGGATGCGCAGCCGATGCCGGCCAGGACGGTGAACATCGTGAAGGCGACGAAACGGGCAAGACGGGTCACGGACTCCTCCCTATCTGGAATGGGTACACACGGGGGCGCTACGGGAGTTATCCTACCTCCGGAGATCGCACCCGTGCCGGATACCCTACCCTCCCAGGAAAGAGTCACCTATCGCGCCTGCCACCTTTGCGAGGCGCTGTGCGGGCTCGAGATTCGCTCGCGCGGCGATGAGGTCGTCGCGGTTCGCGGAGATGCCGCCGACCCGTTCAGCCGCGGGCACGTCTGCCCGAAGGCGGTGGCCCTCATCGATATCCACGGCGATCCCGACCGTCTGCGCGGTCCGGTGCGCCGCGTGGGCGAGAACTGGGAGACGATCGGCTGGGAAGAGGCGTTCGACCTGGTGGCCGCGCGTTTCGCCGCGATCCAGCGCGAGCATGGCGCGAACGCGCTCGGCGTCTACCTCGGCAACCCGAACGCGCACCACGTCGGCAGCATCCTGAATGGGCCGGCGCTCATCCGGTGCCTGCAGACACGCAACCGCTTCTCGGCCACTTCCGTCGACCAGCTTCCGCAGCACGTCGTCTCGCACGCGATGTACGGGCACCTCTTCATGTTTCCCATTCCCGACATCGACCACACCGCGTACTGGCTGATCCTGGGCGCCAACCCGATCGCGTCGAACGGCAGCATCATGTCGGTGCCCGATGTGGGAAAACGCCTCAAGGCGATTCGCGGGCGCGGCGGGAAGGTCGTGGTCGTCGATCCATGCCGCACCGAGACGGCCGATGTCGCCACGCGCCATCATTTCATTCGGCCCGGCACCGACGCGGCGTTCCTGGTGGCGCTGTTCAACGCGGTGCTCGAGCTTGGAGCGCCGCGCATCGAGCGCTACGGCGATCGCCTCTCGGGGCTCGAGCGCGCGATCGAGGCGATCCGTCCCTTCGGCGTGGAGCGCGCTGCGGCGGCGACGGGCATTTCCGCGGAGGCGATCCGCACCATCGCGAAGGAAATTCGAGACGCGCCCTCCGCCGTGGTCTACGGGCGCGTCGGTTTGTGCACGCAGCCCTTCGGCACCTTCTGCCAGTGGCTGATCCAGCTGCTGAATCTCATCACCGGCAACCTCGACGCGGTGGGCGGCGCGATGCCCACGCTGCCCGCGGTGCCAATGACGGGACCGGGGACGAAAGCAGGCGGTCCTGGCAGCTTCAAGGCGCGCGTTTCGGGCCGGCCGGTCTTCAGCGGCGAGCTGCCCGTGACCGCGATGGCCGACGAGATCGAGACGCCGGGCGAAGGACAGATCCGCGCGATGCTCATCATCGCGGGCAACCCGGTGTCCTCGACGCCGAACGGCCGGCGCCTCGACCGCGCCTTCGCCGGCCTCGACTTCATGGCCGCCATCGACATCTACGTGAACGAGACCACGCGCCACGCGGACGTGATCCTGCCGCCCGCCTCGATGCTCGCGCACGAGAACTACGACGTGGTCTTCAACGCCTTCGCGGTTCGCAACGTCGCGCGCCACAACCCCGCGGTGTTCGAGAAACCCGCGGACGCCCGCTACGATTGGGAGATCTACAACGGGATCGGCGCCGCGTATGCGAAAGCGACCGGAGCCGAATACAAGGAGATGCCGAATCCGATGACGATCGTCGACGGGGCGCTGCGCGCGGGCCCTTATGGAAAAACGGTGTCGCTTGAATCCCTCAAGGCCGCGCCGCACGGCGTGGACCTGGGGCCGCTCGCGCCCTCGCTCCTGCAGCGTCTGGAGACCCCCGACAAGAAGATCGCGTGCGCGCCCGAGGCTTTCGTCGCGGACCTGAAACGCGTGGAGACGGACCTGCTTTCGCGCGCACCGGCGCCCGACGCGCTGCTGCTCGTGGGCAGGCGCCACCTGCGCAGCAACAATTCCTGGATGCACAACTCGCGCCGATTGACGAAGGGCCCGCGCCGCGACCAGCTCTGGATCCATCCCGACGATGCCGCGCGCCGCGCGATCGCCGACGGCGACCCGGTAACGCTGGCCTCGCGCGTGGGCGAGATCAGCGTTACGGCGAAGGTCACGGATCGCGTCATGGCGGGCGCGGTGTGCCTGCCGCATGGCTTCGGGCAGGGTCGCGCCGGCGTGCGCCTGGCGCTGGCCTCCGCCCTTCCGGGAGCAAGCTACAACGATGTCTCGGATGAAGCGGCCATCGATCCGCTTTCGGGAAACGCCGCGGTAAACGCCCTCCCGGTCTCCGTGCGCAAATAGGGGCCTCGCCATGACTCGATTCGCGATTGCCGCCATCGCCGCCATCCTCATCGCCGCATGCGCCGAGCATCCGCCGATCGCCGGCAGCACGGCCCCGTCCCTGCCGCGGCTGATCCAACAGATCGTGACCGCCGACTACGAGGCCGACCGGCGCGCGCTCGATCGCTTGTATCGCGAGGCGGACGCCTTCCTGGGCGATCCGGCGGTGGAATCGCGGGTCCGGTATTGGAAGGGGTTCGCGAAGTGGCGGCGGGCCATTAACGGGGCGAACGAGACGATCGCGCCGAACGACCTCGCCGCCGATGCCGAGATCGCGGCGGGCGAAATGCGGCGCGCCGGCGACCTGGATCCCGCCTTCCCCGACGCGCGAATCGGAGAAATGCAATGCCTGGGACTGGTGCTGTTCTTCGAGCGCACGCGGGCCGGCAACGACCCGCGCATGAGCCGGCTGTGGGCGCTGATGGCCGACTTGAGGAAGACCGCTGCCGACAATCCGCGCTTCGTTTGGGCATGGGGCATGGCGTACTTCAACGTTCCGCCCGACAAGGGAGGCGGCGCGGAAAACGTGATCCCGGCGTATCTGAAGGCGCTCGAAAAAACGCGCGGCGCCGCGGGCGCGCCGACCTCGCCACTCGACCCCACTTGGGGTGAGGCGGAACTCAATGTGAATCTCGCCTACTCCTATCTGAACCAGCCGTCACCCGACCTGGTCCTTGCGAAAAAATACGTGGATGAGGCCGTGCGGCTCGTGCCGAACTGGCACTACGCACGCGACATCCTTCGTCCCCAGATCGACGCGGCGGCCAGGAAAGGTGCGATCTACCAGAAGTAGATCTGCATCGCGCTCTCTTTCCGCTTCTTCGGGATATCGCCCAGCACTTCCCTCTGGTCGCGGAAGTTGAGCGCGCTGCGCTCGAGGAGATTGTCGATCTCCGCCATGTCGTAGGCCCTGCCCGCCGGCGCGGGGCGCAAGTCCCTTTGCGCGGGAAACAGGCCCATCCCGGACATGATGGAGTACCAGGAAAAGATCGGATAACCCTTGCCGATCGCCTGGCGGCCGACATCCGCGGCGATGCTCTTTCCCGCCGTCCACATCGAATAGAGCTGCTTCAGCGAATCCGAGAGGTTCATGTTGGCCGCGTTGGCGCGCCAGTACTCGGTGTCGGTGCGTGAGTTGGTCTTGTAGTGCGTGACGATGTAGTCGCGCGTTCCCTCGAAGTGCTCATTCAGCCGCTGGTTGAAGCGCTCCTGCGCGCGCTCGCAATGCTTGGTGCAGCGGCCGGTCTTCATCTTGAGGTGGCGCGCGGGCGTGTCCGAGCCGAGCAACCCGAGGCTCTCGCGCAGCTCGCGCTCCGCCTCGTCGGCGGAGCAGAAGGCGGAACTGTAGACGTAGCCGTTGCCGTAACGGCTGGTGAGCGGAATCTTCCACTTCCAGCCGTGACGCATGGCGGTGGACACGGTCTGCGAAGGGATCTTCTCGTCCATCGGCGTAGGCATCGCGATCGCCGAGTCGTTGAAGAGGTTGTTCGCGAACGGGATGAACGGCGTGCCGAGAGCCTTCTGGATCAGCACCCCGGCGAAACCGGTGCAATCGACGAAGAAGTCCGCCGCGATCGTCTCGCCTTCCTTGGTCGTCACCGCCGCGATGTCGCCGCGCTCGTTCAGCTTCACGTCGGCGACGTGGCAGCTCTTGTACTTCACGCCGCGCGCCTCGGCCTTCTTGTGGAGGTACTGGCCGAGCAGCACCGCGTCGAAGTGGTAGCCGTACCAGATGTCGAAGGGAAAGTTGTGGCTGGGCTTGGGCGCCATGCAGCTCTCCGCCAGGCGCGTGGCGATGAAGAAACGGTTCGGGTGGGCGTAGACGTCGGCGCCGTTCAATCGCGCCTCGACGTTGTGGATGAACATGCCGAGCGTCAGGTTGTCGAGCATCGAGGCGAAGGGGTGGAAGTAGCTCTCGAAGCCGGGCCGGGTCGACCACTTGTCGAACGTGATGCCGCACTTGTAGGTCGCATTCACCTCCGGCATCCACTCCGATTCCTCGATGTCGAGGCTGTCGAAGAAGCCCCGCAGCCACGGCGTCGATCCCTCGCCCACGCCGATGATGCCCACCGCGGGCGACTCGAGCAGCGTGATCTCGATGCCCCTCTTGATGAACGCATTGGCGAAGATCATCGCCGCCATCCATCCCGACGATCCGCCGCCGACGATGACGATCTTCCTGATCGCCGGCGGGGACGCCGACTTCTGCGCCGGGGACGATTCGCTGAACGAGCCGAACGAGTAGGTGAGGTTCGTCTGCTTGTAGGAGTAGTTGAAGCGTGGGGCGGTCATGGTAGCCTCGGGCAGAATTTCGCCGCTACATTAGCAATTCTTCGCCACCGCTGCCCAAGGAAACCCCATGCAACTCGACCTCGAAGGAACCGCCGTCCTCATCACCGGCGGGAGCAAGGGAATCGGGCTCGCTTGCGCGCGCGCCTTCGCGCAGGAAGGGGCGCGTGTGGCGATCGTCTCGCGAAGCGTCGCCAACCTCGACCGCGCCGCGGCCGCGCTCGCGAAGGAAGGCCGCGAAGTCGTCACGGTCGCCGCCGACCTGCGCGACGCCGCGCAGGCGCGGCAGATGGCGCGAACGGTGGAGGAACGATTGGGTGGCGTCGGCGTCCTCGTGAACTCGGCGGGCGCGGCCCTGCGAACGCCGCCCGACGAGCTCACCGCGGAGCATTGGCAGGCGGCGATGCAAGCCAAGTACTTCACCTACATCCACGCGATGGATGCCATTCTCCCGGGCATGGTGAGGCGCGGCGGCGGAGCGATCGTGAACGTGGTCGGGATGGGCGGAAAGGTCGCCTCTCCGATCCATCTGCCCGGCGGAGCCGCGAACGCGGCGTTGATGCTGGCCAGCGCGGGACTCGGCAACGCCTTCGCCGGAAAGAACATCCGCGTCAACGCCGTGAACCCGGGCGCGACGCTGACGGAGCGCCTGCAGGAGGGCATCGCGGCGGATGCGCGCGCGAGCGGCTCCACTCCGGAGCAGACCCTCGCGCTGCGAACACGCCAGCACCCGATGGGACGTTTCGCCGAGCCGCGGGAAATCGCGGATGTCGTCCTGTTCCTCGCGTCGAAGCGCGCCAGCTACGTGAACGGCGCGGTGCTGTCGCTCGACGGCGGCGCGACACCGGTGGTCGCATGATCGCGATCGGAAAGGCGCGCGGCGCGGCGTGGCTCATCACCTGCATCGGGCTCATCGGATGCGTATCGCCGGCGCCCGACGTCTCCGGCGACAAGACACCGACATCGATTCCGATCAAGGTGCTCAAGCCCGAGGGGCCGGGGCCCTTCCCCGCCGTCGTCATCCTGCACGACTGCAGCGGCCTCGGTCCGCGCTCGAGCGGGTCTCCGGCACGCTGGGCGAAAGAGCCTCTGCGGCAGGGCTACGTCATTCTCATTCCCGACAGCTTCACTACGCGCGGCCACGCCGACGGCGTGTGCACGAATCCATCGCCCAGCCGCAACGAGGTCAGTCCCGCTAGGCGCGTTCGCGACGCGCAGGAGGCCCTCTCTTATGCGCGCGCGCTGCCGTACGTCGACGGCGCGCACGTGGGCGTGATGGGCGCCTCGCACGGCGGCTCGACGACACTCGCCACGATGGTCGATCCGGGCAGCGGTTTCGCCGCGGCAACCGCGCTCTATCCCGGTTGCGGTGTGCGCTACGGCGATTGGCGCCCCGGGACCGCCGGCGCGTACAAGCCGGTTGCGCCGTTGCTGATCCTGACCGGCGAATTGGACGACTGGACTCCCGCGGAGCCCTGCCGCCTGCTCGCCGAGAGATCACGGCAAGCGGGCTACCCCGTCGCCATCAGGATCTATTCCGGAGCCCACCACGCGTACGACAGCGACCGCCCTGTCCGCTACGTCGAGACGCGCGTCAACATGAACGCGCCCGGCGGACGAGGCGCCACCACGGGCGGCAATCCGGAAGCGTGGGCCGACAGCATTCGCGAGGTGACGGCGTTTTTCGGCAAGCACCTGCGATAACAACGACCCTCTCCCCCTAGGGGCTCTCCGACAGGGAGAGGGAGCTATGACCTGCCGAGGAAGTCCTGCTTGCCGATCTCGACGCCGTTGTGGCGCAGGATGGCGTAGGCCGTCGTGACGTGGAAGTTCACGTTTGGCAGCACGTGGTTCAACAGATACGGCAAGCCCTGCATCGACTTGGTGGCGGTGCGCGTCTGCCAGGTGACGGTGCGATCCTCCGATCCGTCGATCTGCTCGGGCTTGAGCGTCTCCAGGTAGGCCACGGTCTTGCGCAGGCGCGCGACGAGTTCGGGAAACGTCGCCTCGTTGTCTTCGAATCCGGGCGGCTCGACTTGCGCGAGGCGCGCCGATCCGCCTTTGGAGACATCCGAAGCGATCTGCACCTGCTTCACGAGCGGGAACATGTCGGGATAGAGGCGGCTCCCGATGAGCACGCCCGGATCGATCTTCTTCGCCTCCGCGTGGGCCGCGCCCTTCTCGAGGATCGCGGCGAGGTTGTTGAGCGAGCGGGTGATGGTCGGCACGCAAGCCTGGTACATCGAGATCTTCATCGGGTTCTCCGGTCAGGTAATCGAGTTTTCGATGCGCGGGTCGGGGACGATCCACATGGCTGCCACCGCGACGTAGATCGCGCACGAGATCCACACGTTCACGAAGGCGAACGGGATCGCCACCGCGTAGAGAGCCACGGAAATCTTGCCCTTGCGATCGCCCCGGATCGATTGGGCGAGGAGCGACTCCTTGCCGTGGTGAATGATCAGGGAACGGGTGAGGAGCACGAAGGCGAGCCCCGAGAACAGCAGCACCACGCCGTACAGCGCGACCGGAATCGGATGGAAGCCGTTTTCCCCCATCCACCCCGTCATGAACGGGATCAGCGAGAGCCAGAAGAGCAGGTGCAGGTTGGCCCAGAGGATGCGGCCGTTCACTTGGTGCGCCGCGTGGAAGAGGTGATGGTGGTTGCTCCAGTAGATCCCGGCGTAGATGAAGCTCAGCACATAGCTCAGGAACACCGGGATCACGGGGCGAAGCGAGGCGAAATCGTCGCCGTGCGGCACCTTCATTTCCAGCACCATGATGGTGATGATGACGGCGATCACGCCGTCGCTGAATGCCTCCACCCGCGCCTTGTTCACGCGAGCTTCACGAGCTGCTTGCCGAAATTCTCGCCCTTGAGCAGCGCGATGAATCCCGCGGGGGCGTTGTCGATTCCCTCGACGATCGACTCGCGGTACTTGAGCTTGCCCTCGGCGAAGCGGCCCGAAAGGCCCGCGAGCGCTTCGCCGTAGCGATCTCTCCAGTCGAACACGATCATTCCCTGCATCCTGATGCGGTTGACCAGCACCGAGCGCATGTTGCGGTATCGATACGGCTCGGCGAGGCTGTACTCCGCGATCAGGCCGCAGACGATGACGCGCGCGAACAGGTTCATGAGGGACAGCGTCGTATCGAGGATCTCGCCACCGACGTTCTCGAAGCAGACGTCCACGCCCCGCGGACACGCCTCGCGCAGGCGCTCCTGCAGATTGCCCGCCTTGTAGTCGATGCAGGCGTCGTATCCCAGCTCCTGCACCGCGTAATCGCACTTGACCTTGCCGCCCGCGATGCCGACCACGCGGCAGCCTTCGATCTTCGCGAGCTGCCCGGCGACGCTGCCCACCGCCCCCGTCGCGGCCGAGACGACGACGGTCTCACCCGCTTTCGGCTTGCCGATCTCGTGGAGGCCGAACCAGGCCGTGATTCCCGGCATGCCGAGCACGCCGAGGAAACACGATGCGGGCACGCGGCCCACCTTGAGCTTGGTGAGATCGCGCCCCTTGGCGACTCCGTAGAGCTGCCATCCGAGCGGTGTCAGCACCTTGTCCCCGGGCTGGAAGGCGGCATCGTGCGATTCCACGACCTCGCCCACCGTCTGGCCGACCATGATCGCGTCGACTTGCACCGAGGGCGCATACGATTTCGCGTCGCTCATGCGCCCGCGCATGTAGGGATCGAGCGAGAGCCACTCGTTCTTGACCAGCACTTCGCCGGGGCCCGGAGTTGCGACGGGACACTCGACGATGCGGAAGTTGTCCGTCGTCACCGCGCCTTTCGGCCGGCTGGCGAGGAGCACCTGCTTGTTCAGCATCCGGCGAAGCGCTCGAGATGGTAGTCGGCGTCGCCGAATTGCTGGGCGATCATCGTCAAGCGCCGGAAGGTGTGGCTCACCTTCAGCTCGTCGGTCATACCCATGCCGCCGTGGAGCTGGACCGACTCCTGGCTCACGTGGCGGCAGGCGTCGGCGATGCGGATCTTGGCCGCTGAGACGATGCGCTTGCGCTCCGCGGGATTCTTCTCCGCGTCGATGCGCGCGCACGCGAGGCTCGCCATCGACTTCGCCTGCTCGTAGCTGATCACCATGTCGACCATGCGATGCTGCAGCGCCTGGAAAGCGCCGATCGGCACGCCGAACTGCTTGCGCGTCTTCAGGTACTCGAGCGTGGTGTCGTTCGCGAACTTGAGCGCGCCCACGGCTTCGGCGCACAGGAGGGCGGTCGCGTAGTCGACGACTTCCTCGATGAGCGGAAGCGCCGCGCCTTCGGTGCCGATCAATGAATCGGCAGCGACGTTCACGCCGGCGAAAGTGACATCGGCGGCGCGGAGGTTGTCGAGGGTGCGATAGGGGTGCAGGGTCACGCCTGGAGACCTGGGGTCGACGAGAAAGAGGCTGATGCCACCTGCGCCGCGCGTCGAAACGACCAGCAGCTCGGCCATCGGCGCGTGGAGGACGACGCGCTTCTCGCCGTCGAGCACATAGCCTCTCTCGGCCTTCGTCGCGCGCAGCGCGACGTGGCCGAGGTCGTAGCGCGCGCCGTCTTCGGTGTGGGCGAAGGCCATCTTGAGCGCGCCTTCGATCACCCTGGGCAGGATCGCCTCTTTCTGCGCCGGCGTTCCCCCGCGTGCGACGAACTGGGCGCCGAGCCCCACGGTGGAGAGGTAGGGCTCGACGACGAGGCCCTCGCCGATCGCCTCCATCACGCTCAACATGTCGAGCGCGCCGCCGCCGAATCCGCCGAAATCGGACGAGAACGGCAGGCCCAGCAGGCCGATGCCCGCGAACGTCTCCCACGCCGCGGGGCTGTAGCCTTCGGCAGAAGCGAGGATCGCCTTGCGCGCGGCGAAGTCGTAATCCTTGCCGATGAAGCGCCGGATCGAATCGGCGAGCAGCTGCTGCTCTTCGCTGTAGTCGAAGTTCATGGGTTTTTCCTACAGTCCGAGTGCCAGCTTCGCGATGATGTTGCGCTGGATCTCGTTGGATCCGGCGTAGATCGAGGTCTTGCGGAAATTGCAGTAGCGCGGCGCCAGCCCCGCGGTGAAGGCGTCGAAGCCGCGCGCCTCGCCGGTCGGCGCGAAGGGCTGCGCCATCGGACCCACCGCCTGCATCATCAGCTCGGTGAGCGCCTGCTGGATCTCGGTGCCGGTGATCTTCAGCATCGAGACGTCGGCTCCGGGCGCCTTGCCGCCGCGCAGCTGGTCGAGGAAGCGCAGGTTGGTGATCTCGAGGGCCATCAGCTCGATCTCCAGGCGCGAGAGCCTGTCGCGGAAGCGCGGGTCATCGCTCAACGGCTTGCCGTCCTTCATCTGCCGCGCCGCGAATTCCTTGAGCGTTTCCATCTCGCGCTTCGAGGTACCGATGCGCGCGGTGCCCATGCGCTCGTGGCCGAGCAGGTACTTGGCGACGGTCCAGCCCTTGTTCTCCTCGAAGACGAGATTCTCCGCCGGCACCTTCACGTCGTCGAAGAACACTTCGTTCACTTCGTGCTCGCCGTCCATGAGGATCAGCGGGCGCACGGTGATTCCCGGCGTCTTCATGTCGATCAACAGGAACGAGATGCCTTCCTGCTTCTTCTCGTCGGCCGATCCGGTGCGCACGAGGCAGAAGATCCAGTCGGCGTAGTGCGCGAGCGTGGTCCACGTCTTCTGCCCGGTCACGACGTAGTGGCCGCCCTGGCGTACCGCGCGGGTCTTGAGCGACGCCAGGTCCGAGCCCGATCCCGGCTCGGAATAGCCCTGGCACCAGAAATCGTCGCCGTTGTAGATGCGCGGCAGGAACCGCCTCTTCTGCGCCTCGGTGCCGAACTTGAGCAGGACCGGGGCGCACATCGAAAGGCCGAACGGAATGAGCGGCGGCGCGCCCGCGTACCCGCATTCCTCCTCGAACACGTAGCGCTGCACGACGTTCCAGTCGGTGCCGCCCCATTCGCGCGGCCACGATGGGGCGATCCACCCCTGCCTGGCGAGGATGCGGTGCCAACGCAGCAGGTCTTCCTTGGAAAGGCGGTCGTAGTTGACGACTTTCTCGCGCAGGTCGGCGGGCAGGTTGTCGCGCAGCCAGCCCCTTACTTCGTCGCGGAAAGCCAGCTCGGCAGGGGAATAGTTAAGGTCCATGGTGGCGTAAGTTTAATCCGGTCGGGGTGTATGCTGATTCCCCCTGCCGGCGGAGGACAAAAAAACATCATGAGCGTCAAGAAGCTTTTCGATATCGGCGGCAAGGCCGCATTGGTCACGGGCGGCTCGCGCGGCCTGGGACTCCAGATGGCCGAGGCCCTGGGCGAAATGGGTGCCAGGGTCGCCCTGACGGCGCGCAAGCCGCAGGAGCTCGACGAAGCCGTGGCGCGCCTCAAGGCCATGGGCATCAAGGCCGTGGCGATTCCCTGCGACATGTCGAATCCCGGCGCGATCGCGCCCGCCGTCGAGCGGGCCATCGCCGAGCTGGGTCCCATCGACATCCTGGTGAACAACGCCGGCACGACGTGGGGCGCGGCCACGATCGAGCATCCGCTCGAGGCGTGGCAGAAGGTCATCAACTTGAATCTCACCGCGATGTTCGTGACGAGCCAGGAGGTCGGCAAGCGCTGCATGGTGCCGCGCCGGCTGGGGAAGGTGATCAACATCGCCTCGATCCTGGGACTCGTCGGCGGTGGTGAGGAAGGCCGGCCGGCGACGATTGCCTACAACACGAGCAAGGGCGGCGTGGTGAACTTCACCCGCTCGCTCGCAGCGGAATGGGCGCAGTACAACATCAACGTGAACGCGATCGCGCCGGGATTCTTCCCGACGAAGATGACCAAGGGCATCATGGAGATGATGGGCGATTCCGTCGCCGACAAGGCGCCGCTCAAGCGCGTGGGCGGGCCGCAAGACCTGAAGGGGCTCACGGCGCTGTTCGCCTCCGATGCCTGCTCCTTCATCACCGGGCAGATCGTTGCGGTGGACGGTGGCGTCACCGCGATCTAGGCTTGTAAGCAGGACAGCGAAGACTGTTCAGCTGTTGAAACCGCTCCCCGCCTCCAATGGAGAAAACGCCATGCGCATCCCGAATGCCGTCCGGCTCTTTCATTGCCTTTCGATCGCGATCCTTGCAAGTGCCCTGGCCGCATGCCATAGCGGCGGAGGCGGAGACTCCAACCCGGGCGCAGTCCAGATCAAGACGCTGTCCAATCGCGCGGACCTGATCAGCGGCGGCAACGCCTACGTCGAGATCGTGGTGCCGGAAGGCAAGGCCATGGCGGGACTTAGCGTCGCCGTCAGCGGCCGCGACGTGACGAGCGCATTCGCCGTGCGCGCCAGCGGCCGGATCACCGGGGTCGTCACCGGTCTCGCGGTCGGCGACAACTTTGTCGTGGCCGGCTATCAGGGCGGCGCTACTGCGCGCCTCACCATCAACAATCATCCGATCGGCGGTCCGGTATTGACCGGCGTCCAGACGACGCCCTTTATCTGCGCCACGCCCGCGCCGCTGCCGGCCACCGCGACATCTCCCGCGACCAACGCGAGCGGCCTCACGCGCACCGCCATCGACGGGCAATGCAATATCCCTACCGAGATCAAGCTCTACTACAAGAGCGCGGCGGCGATAGCGGCGAGCTGCACCATCAGCCTTCCCGATCCGAATCCGCCGGCGAATCCTCCGGCCAACGGCTGCTTCAAGGCCTACGATCCGGCCAATCCGCCGGCGGCCGCCGACATCGTCACCACGACCACCGATCGCGGCGTCACGGTGCCGTACATCGTGCGCGTCGAGCGCGGCACGATCAATCGCGGCATCTACGACATCGCGGTCCTGTTCGATCCCAGCCGTGACGACCCGACCACCGGATGGAGGCCCTACGCGCCACAGACGGGCTGGAACGGCAAGGTGCTCTATACGTTCGGCGCCAGCACCGGGCAGCCGCGCACGCAGTTCCGCTCGGAGCAGAACTGGCCCAACGCCGGGGTGATGCCCGACGACTCCGCGCTGCGGCTGGGCTTCATGGTGGCCGACAACAGCATGACGGATTCGCTCTACAACTCGAACCGCCCGTTGAACGCCGAGACGCTGATGATGATGAAGGAGCACATCGTCGACAACTATGGCGAGATCCGCTACACGATCGGCAACGGGTGCTCCGGCGGCTCGATCAACCAGAACACGGCGCAGTCGATCTTTCCCGGGCTCCTCGACGGCATCCTGCCCACTTGCACGTACGTCGATTCGCAGACCACGGG
>WNFI01053335.1_pt1 | contig 40519 bp, 39 predicted proteins | sample 5400471 | NCBI WGS metagenome assembly WNFI01 (sample SAMN13153348, study PRJNA577476) | soil metagenome | isolation source: 100 cm saprolite on Douglas fir-dominated hillslope | place: USA:California | collected 2013-09-17 | reverse complement strand
CGGCGTGCTCAAGGGCGAGGTCAAGGACGTCCTGCTGCTCGACGTGACCCCGCTGTCGCTGGGCATCGAGACCAAGGGCGGCATCTTCACCAAGCTGATCGAGCGCAACACCACGATCCCGACCAAGCGGTCGGAGATCTTCACCACGGCCGACGACAACCAGCCGTCCGTGCAGATCCAGGTGTTCCAGGGCGAGCGCGAGATCGCCGCGTACAACAAGAAGCTCGGCATGTTCGAGCTGGCCGGCCTGGCCCCGGCGCCGCGCGGCATCCCGCAGATCGAGGTCACCTTCGACATCGACGCGAACGGCATCGTTAACGTCTCCGCCAAGGACCTTGGCACCGGCAAGCAGCAGTCCGTGACGATCTCGGGCGGCTCGGCGCTGGCCAAGGATGACATCGAGCGGATGATGGCCGACGCGGAGAAGTACGCCGAGGAGGACCGCCAGCGCCGCGAGGAGGCCGAGGTACGCAACCGCGGCGAGAGCCTCGCTTACACCACGGAGAAGTTCCTGGCCGAGAACGCCGACAAGGTTCCCGCCGACGTCAAGTCCGAGGTCGAGGCCTCGATCGCCGAGCTGAAGAAGGTCCTGGAGGGCACCGACACCGACGCGATCAGGACGGCCACCGAGAACGCCGCGCAGGTCAGCCAGAAGATGGGCACGGCCATCTACGCCCAGTCGCAGGCCGCGAACGCGGCAGGCGGCCAGGGCGGCGGCGCGGACGCCCCGTCGGACGCGCCCGGTGACGAGGACGTCGTCGACGCCGAGATCGTCGAGGACGAGAAGCCCGGGGCAGAAGGTGGCGCCGCCCGATGATGGGGTTTTCCGAAGAGGACAGCCAGGGCCCGGTCATCCGTGACCGCAGGCGCATCGACCCGGTCACCGGCCAGGTGCGAGACGCCGAGCGGCCGGCTGGCCAGGGCCAGGCGGGTCCGCCACAGCGCGGCCCCGCCCAGGCCAGGCCGGGCAGGCACGCGGTGTCCAAGCCGGGCGGCAGTGCCGCAGCCGGCGGGCCCGCCTCGGGGACTTCCCCCGCAGGCGGGCCGCCGTCCGGCGGCCAGGGCAACGGGCCAGCGACGGGCGCTTCCGGCGAGCCTTCGGCGACAGCCGCAGGCCCCGCTCCGGCGGCCGACGCGGACCTGACCGCCCGGCTCGCCGAGCGCACCGCGGACCTGCAGCGGCTCCAGGCCGAGTACGCGAACTACCGCAAGCGAGTCGAGCGGGACCGGCTGGCGGTCCGGGAGCAGGCCCTGGCCAACGTGCTCACCGAACTGCTGCCGGTTCTCGACGACATCGGCCGGGCCCGGGAGCACGGCGAGCTATCCGGCGGGTTCAAGTCGGTCGCCGAGTCACTGGAGTCGGCCGCCATCAAGCTCGGGCTCATCAGCTACGGAGAGGACGGCGAGCCGTTCGACCCGAAGCTGCACGAGGCGCTGATGCACTCCTACTCCCCGGACGTGACCGAGCCGACGTGCGTTCGGATCCTGCAGCCCGGCTACAAGGTCGGCGACAGGATCCTGCGCCCGGCCCGGGTTGCTGTCGCCGAGCCGGGCGAGCCAGAGCCAGAGCCAGAGGAGCCCGGCGGCCCGGCCGACATGGGCACGGGCAATCAAGTTAACGAGGGCAGCGGAGACGACGCACACGGTTCCGGGCACGCCAGCGACGAGGCGGCACCAGGGAACGGGGGCGTTAATACGCCCCAGAATGGCGCGCCGCGCGCGGGCGGCATCGACTAGTACCGGACGGGGAGAGGCCAGTTGAGCACGAAGGACTTCCTCGAGAAGGACTATTACAAGGTTCTCGGTGTCGGCAAGACCGCCAGCGCCGATGAGATCAAGAAGTCGTACCGCAAGCTGGCCCGCAAGTATCATCCGGACGCCAACAAGGGCGACTCCGGCGCCGAGGAGCGCTTCAAGGAGATCTCCGAGGCTTACAACGTGCTGTCCGACGACAAGCGGCGCAAGGAATACGACGACGCTCGCTCCCTGTTCGGCGGCGGTGTCCGGATGCCCGGATCGGGCGGCGGGGGCGGAGGCTACAACTTCGACCTCGGTGACCTGTTCGGCGGCGGCACGTCCGGCGGCGGCACGGGCGGGCGGCTCGGGGACCTGCTCGGCGGCGTTTTCGGCGGCGGCCGCTCCAGCCAGCAGCGGCCGAGGCGCGGCGCGGACGTCGAGACCGAGGCGTCACTGAGCTTCAGCGACGCGATCGACGGCGCGACGGTGTCGCTCCACCTGGCCGGCGAGGGGCCGTGCAAAGCCTGCATGGGCACCGGGGCCAAGGCGGGCACCGTCCCGAGGGTGTGCCCCACCTGCGAGGGCACCGGCCAGGGCAGCAGGAACCTGGGGAACTTCGCGTTCTCCGAGCCCTGCAAGACGTGCCGCGGGCGCGGCCTCGTCGTGGACGACCCGTGCCCGGTGTGCTCGGGCAGCGGGCGTGCCATGAGCACGAGGACAATCCAGGCGCGCATCCCCGCGGGGGTGGGCGACAGCCAGCGCATCAAGCTCAAGGGCAAAGGCGCGCCCGGCGAGCGCGGCGGGCCGGCCGGGGACCTGTACGTGCGCGTGCACGTCACCCCGCACCCCGTGTTCGGCCGGTCCGGCTCCAACCTGACGGTCACCGTGCCGGTCACGTTCCCCGAGGCCGCGCTCGGCGCGGAGATCAAGGTGCCGTCGCACCGCGGAATGCCGGTGAGCGTCCGCATCCCTCCGGGCACCCCGAACGGACGCACGTTCCGGGTCCGCGGCAAGGGCGTCAGGCGATCGGATTCCACGGTGGGCGACCTCCTGGTCACGGTGGACGTGCAGGTGCCCAAGAACGTCGACGGCGAGGCGCGTGAGGCGCTCGAGACGTTCCGCAAGATCACCGCCGGCGAGGATCCGCGCGATGAGCTGCTGCGCCAGGCGAAGGCCGGATAGGCGGCCACAGCGTGACCAGCCGCCGAGCAACGGATACGAGCCGATGAGAGGAGATGACGTGATGCAGTTCGAGCTTTCCGACGACACGCCCGTGTACGTCATCTCCGTGGCGGCCCAGCTCTCCGGACTGCACCCGCAGACGCTGCGCACCTACGACCGGCTCGGCCTGGTCTCTCCGGGCCGGGCCGGCCGCAAGCCCACAGGCGGCCGCCGTTACTCGCTGCGCGACATCCTGGCGCTGCGCGAGGTGCAGCGCCTGTCCCAGGAGGGCATCAACCTGGAAGGGATCAAGCGGATCCTGGAGCTTGAGATCGCTGAGCAGCGCAGCCAGACGCTGCTCGCTGAACTGCATGCCGAGATCACTCAGCTCCGCGCGGAGCTCGAGTCCACGCGGGCGGTGGCGGCCCGGCTGGCCGGGCTGCTGCGCAGCCGGAACCAGGACTCCCAGCTGGTACCCGTCCGCCGCTCCGATACGACCGTCACCGCCCAGCCGGCGGGTCGGCCCCAGCCGACCGGCGGGACCAGTGTCGACGCCAGGTCGCTGGGTCGGGCGGCACAACTGAAGAGGGAACTGGGGCGGGGCGGGGCAGAACAACTGAAGAAAGCAACTGAATAATGGCTGATGACAAGCTGACTCGGAAGAGCCAGGAGGCACTGTCCGAGGCGGTCCGGCAGGCGGCCGCGGCCGGGAACGCTAACGTCGACGGGCTGCACCTGCTGGCCGCGCTGATCGCGCAGGACGGAGGAACGGCCGCCCCGCTGCTGCAAGCCGTGGGAGCCGACCCCGCGACCGTGCTCAAGACCACGAGCGACCTGCTGGCCCGGCTGCCCCGGGCGTCCGGGGCGACGCTGAGCGCCCCGGAGACCTCGCGGCCGCTGCTCGCGGCGCTCGCCACGGCGGGGAAGCGCGCCAGGGAGATGAACGACGAGTACGTCTCCACCGAGCACCTTCTCGTCGGCCTGGCCGCCGACGGCGGCCAGGCGGCGAGGGTGCTCAAGGAAGCCGGCGCTGGCCCGGACGAGCTGCTGGCCGCCTTCGAGCAGGTCCGCGGGCACGTCAGGGTCACCAGCCAGGATCCCGAGGGTACCTACCAGGCCCTGGAGAAGTACGGGATCGACCTGACCCGCAGCGCTCGCGAGGGCAAGCTCGACCCGGTCATCGGCCGCGACGCGGAGATCCGCCGGGTGATCCAGGTGCTGTCCCGGCGTACCAAGAACAACCCGGTGCTGATCGGCGAGCCGGGCGTGGGCAAGACCGCGGTGGTCGAGGGACTCGCCCAGCGGATCGTCGCCGGCGACGTGCCCGAGTCGCTCCGGGGCAAGCGCGTCGTCGCGCTCGACCTGAGCGCGATGGTGGCCGGGGCCAAGTACCGGGGCGAGTTCGAGGAGCGCCTGAAGGCGGTGCTCGGCGAGATCAAGCAGAGCGAAGGCCAGGTCATCACGTTCATCGACGAGCTGCACACGGTCGTTGGCGCTGGCGCCGCCGAGGGCGCCATGGACGCGGGCAACATGCTCAAGCCGATGCTGGCCCGCGGCGAGCTGCGCATGGTCGGCGCCACTACGCTCGATGAGTACCGCAAGCGCATCGAGAAGGACGCTGCCCTGGAGCGCCGGTTCCAGCAGGTGTTCGTGGGCGAGCCCTCGGTCGAGGACACGATCGCGATCCTGCGCGGGCTCAAGGGCCGCTACGAGGCGCACCACAAGGTGCAGATCTCCGATGCGGCGCTGGTCGCCGCGGCGGCGCTGTCCGACCGCTACATAACGGCCCGGTTCCTCCCGGACAAGGCGATCGACCTGGTCGACGAGGCAGCATCGCGGCTGCGCATGGAAATCGACTCCCGGCCGGTCGAGATCGACGAGCTGCAGCGGTCCGTGGACCGGATGCTGATGGAGGAGATGGCGCTGGCCAAGGAGGCCGACCCGGCGAGCCGGGAGCGGCTCGAGCGGCTCCGCGCCGACCTGGCCGACCGGCAGGAGCAGCTGACGGCGCTCGTCGCCCGCTGGGACCGGGAGAAGGCCGGCCTGAACAAGGTCGGCGAGCTGAAGAAGCGCCTGGACGACCTCAGGGGGCAGGCCGAGCGCGCCCAGCGGGACGCGGACTTCGAGACGGCCTCGCGCCTGATGTACGGGGAGATCCCTGTGCTCGAGCGGGAGATCGAGGCGGCGGCCGTGACCGAGACCGCCGATGCCGCGATTCCTGACGCCGGGCCCATGGTCAAGGAGGAGGTGGGACCGGACGACGTCGCCGATGTCGTGTCGTCGTGGACGGGCATACCCGCGGGGCGCCTGCTCGAGGGCGAGACCGGCAAGCTGCTCCGGATGGAGTCCGAGCTCGGCAAGCGGCTGGTCGGCCAGGCCCGGGCCGTTCAGGCCGTGTCCGACGCCGTCCGCAGGTCTCGCGCGGGCATCGCGGACCCGGACCGCCCGTCCGGCTCGTTCCTGTTCCTCGGGCCCACCGGGGTCGGCAAGACCGAGCTGGCCAAGGCGCTCGCGGAGTTCCTGTTCGACGACGAGCGGGCGATGATCCGCATCGACATGAGCGAGTACTCCGAGCGGCACTCGGTGGCCCGTCTGGTCGGCGCCCCGCCCGGCTACGTGGGGTACGAGGAGGGCGGCCAGCTCACCGAGGCGGTACGGCGGCGGCCATACACCGTGATCCTGCTCGACGAGGTGGAGAAGGCGCACCAGGAGGTCTTCGACATCCTGCTGCAGGTCCTGGACGACGGCCGGCTCACCGACGGACAGGGCCGGACGGTTGACTTCCGCAACACGATTCTGGTTCTCACCTCCAACCTGGGCTCGCAGTTCATCGCCGACCCCGCGCTGGATGAGACGGCCAAGCAGGAGGCGGTCATGTCAGTGGTGCGCGCCACGTTCAAGCCGGAGTTCCTGAACCGGCTCGATGACGTGATCCTGTTCGACGCGCTGACCACGGCGGAGCTCACCGAGATCGTCGATCTTCAGGTAGCCAGGCTGGCCCGGCGGCTCGCCGACCGGCGGCTGACGCTGACCGTCACCCCCGGGGCCAGCGAGTGGCTGGCCGTCACCGGCTTCGACCCGGTCTACGGCGCCAGGCCGCTGCGAAGGCTGATCCAGTCGGCGATCGGGGACCAGCTGGCCAAGGCGCTCCTGGCGGGCGAGATCAGCGACGGTGACACGGTGGTTGTCGACCTTGACGAGGCGGCCGATGCCCTAACGGTGCGCGAGCCCCTCAGCGAGCACAGGCATCACGCGTCGAGCAGCCCGTCGTAGGGATCCTCGGGAAGCCCGAGGTCGTTGCGGATCCGGTACGCGCCGTTGGGCCCGTCGTTCCACCGCGGCCCGTCGTTCTCGTCCGGCCGGGCCTCACGCTGCGCCGGCACGCCACCGGGTATGCGCTGCAGGCACAGCTCGACTCCCGCCGTCGCCCAGTCCAGGGCGCCCTGGAGGTCTGAGCGCTCGACGAGCAGCTCGGCGACGAGATCACACGTCCGCGGGTCGCGCCGCCCCTCCGCCTTCAGGTTGTCCAGCAGCGACTGCGCCTCGGCCGGCTTGCCGAGCATGAACAGCGCCCGGGCCAGCGGAACCCTGGGATCGGTGAAAACCGGGCCGCCATCCGCCATCGCGAGCCGGAACCCGCTGGCGGCCGCCGCCGGGTCGTCGGCGAGCAGCCACTGCTCCCCCGCCCGCAGGAACGCCTCCGAGCGCGGCATTGACTCGGTCTGGGTACCGGTCACGGCGAGCTTGCTCATCCGCCTCGCCGCGGCCTGATGATCTCCGCTGGCGGCAGCATCGAACTCGATCGCGTCGAATTCCTCCCGGCTCAGCACGGTCACGTTACGTAAGGTACCCAGCGGCACCGGGTCTGCAACGCGGCATCGCGCTTACTCCGGCGGCTATCTGCGGGAGCGCTCAAGCGCGTCCCAGAAGCCGCGGCGCAGCGAATGCCGCACCTCGTCGTGCAGCAGCGAATCGATCGGCAGCGCCGAGCCCTGCAACAGCCGGGCCTCAAGATCCGAAGGCATCCGCGGCTTGCGGGCCAGGACCGCCTCCAGCCACAGGGCCGGGGCGTCCCTCGCCACCGCGTCCCCGAACCCGAACCCCTCGGCGTGCGCGGCCTGGACGGCGTCGGCCAGGGAGACGGTCATCGGCTGGGGTACGGGGTGCGACACCTGCGAATGGGCGGATGACTGCGGTCCGCTGTAAGGGCCCTGGCCCTGGTCATGCTGCGGCGACGAATACCCAGATCCCGTAACGGATATCGCTGGCTGGCCGGGCACCGAACCGCGGTACGGCTGATGGGGGGGCATCGGGCCGGGGCGACCGCCGAATTGCCCCGGCGGGGTCGGTGGGTACTGCTGGCCCGGCATGTGCTGAGCCGACATCGGCTGGGCCGGCCCTGAATGGGCGGACGCCGACGGGGGCGGTACCGAGACATCGGCAAACCGCGCCGCGGCAGGCCCGCCCGACCGCCCGCCGTCCGCCCCAGGGGCGGCCATCCCGTCGCGCAGGCCGGGCCCTTCCCGGGCGGGCACCTCCCGCACCGGCAGGCCTGAATGCGATCCGAGTTGCTCTGCCGGGCGGTACTCCTCCTGGTGGTGCCCGAACGGCACGCCCCCTGGACCGGGCGGCTGGGGAACCGAGGACGGAGGAGGTGCCTGAGGTGCAGGTGCCTGAGACATGGATGCCTGCGCCATGGGCTGGGCCGCGTGTGAGCCCTGGCGGTCGCCTTCCCGGGGCCTGAACGTGTTCCGGGCGGCGTCGGCTTCATGGAACTCGCCGGCCGGGCCGGGCGCAAGCGCGTGACTGCCGTGCGGCGCGCCATGCTCGCCGATCATCGCGCCATGGCCAGCCTGATGCGCGGGGCCAGCCTGATGCGCGGGGCCGCCCTGAGCCGAGAGGCCGCCCTGATGTCGCGGGTCGATCCGAGCAGGGGGGCCCAGCTGAGCCGAGGAGTTGGCCTGATGCGAGGGGCCACCGTGGTGCGGCAGGGCCGCCTGGGGCGATGATTCGGCCGCGGACGAGGGGCCGGCCAGGGCCGGGGGCACGGCCGGAGCTGTGGGCGCCGGGGCTGGAGGACCCGCGGCAGCGGACGGCGACTGGGCGGCAGGCGGCGCGGGGGTCGACGCGTCCGAGCCGGACGGCTGCGCCGTGCGCTGGTACTCCTCGACCACTGGCGCGGTGTAGATCGTCGGTGGCGCGGGAAGGGCGGCGGCCGGCAAGCCCTGGTGGGTCACCGCGCCGATGCCGACTCCATGACCGTTATTGAGGCCTCTCTGCGGGTGGGCCCTCGGCTCGAAGCTTCGCGCCTCGAGACTCCGCGGCTGGTAACTGCCGTTCGAGTACGGCTCATCGTGCTCGGCCGGCTCGGCGCCGGCGATGAGATCCACGAACGGCCGCAGGTGGGCCCCGGAGACCTCGGCGATGTCGTCGCACTCCTCGCGCAGGGGCCCGGAAATCGCCCAGTTCCCGTCCACCGGGATGTGCACGATGACCACCCGCATCCCGAGATCCTGAACCTCGGTGATGATCTCGGCGAGGTCCTCCTCCGCGCTGACGATGACGGCGTCGCTGATCGCGTGGTTCCTGGCGAGCGTGGCCAGGTCCCGGTGCATCTCGCTTTCCACGCCCTCGCGCCGACCCGGTCGTATCCTGCCGAGCCGCAGCTTGAGCCCGGGAAGGTCGGCCAGCGTCTCATGCTCGGCGTTGCGCCTTCCCTCCACTGCCTCGTACCAGTAACAACGCAGCACGGGAAGGCCGGTGCGATCTCGTGATAGCCCGGTGAGCAGCTTGACGAGGCCCGCGTAGTCCCAGGACACCGAGCCCCGCTGTCGGGTTCCGTGGACGGCCAGGGCGCCGTCGGCGAGCACGTAGCCCGCGTCGACGAACAGCGCGCAACGATCCACCCGATACCGTCCTTCCCTCGACGCGAGAATTTACCAGCGCAGGGCCGTCGTCGTGACATAACGCGCAGATCACGACGGTCAGCCCACCGAGTATCGTTCCTGCCTGGTGCGTAACGCGCTTCCGATGACTCATGGCGGCGGATAGGCTCGGCTGCCGTGACCGACCGCGCAGAGCTGCTCAGCCTGATCAGTGCGAAGGCAGTGATCCACGGTGACGTGCTCCTGTCCTCGGGGCAGCGGGCGGACTGGTACATCGACCTGCGCCGGGTGCTCCTGGATGGCAGCGCCGCGCCGCGCCGCTCGCCGGGCGGGTCATGCTCGACGCCACCGCCGACCTGGCCTACGACGCCGTCGGGGGCCTGACCCTCGGCGCCGATCCTGTCGCGATCTCCATGATGCATGCCGCGGGAGCTCAGGGCCGGCGCCTGGACGCCTTCGTCGTGCGCAAGGCGGAGAAGGCGCACGGCCTGCAGCGCAGGATCGAGGGACCGGACGTCGCCGGCCGGCGCGTGCTGGCCGTGGAGGACACCTCCACCACGGGGAGCTCCGTCCTAACCGCGGTGGACGCCCTGCTGGAGGCCGGTGCCGACGTGGTGGGCGTCGCCGTCGTCGTGGAGCGCGGAGCGAGGCAGCGGGTCACGCAGCGCGGGCTGCCGTACCGCGCGGCCTACGAGCTGGCCGACCTGGGACTGGGCTGAGCACCGCCTGGGCCAGGCCCCGGCTGGGGTGCCCGCCCGCCCGTTTACACGGGCCCGAGCTGGGCAACCCCCGGGGAGACGCGGCAGAAGACTTCGCGGGCCGGGATACTGGGGACAGTGTCAAGTGAGAGGGATGAGAGGGAGCGGCCGCCATGCCCATTGCAACGCCAGAGGTTTACGCGCAGATGCTCGACCGCGCGAAGGAGCACGGCTTCGCCTTTCCGTCCATCAACGTGACGTCCAGCCAGACGCTGAACGCCGCCATCCGCGGGTTCGCCGAGGCCGACAGCGACGGGATCGTCCAGGTTTCGACGGGAGGAGCCGAGTACCTTTCGGGCCAGGGGGTGAAGGACATGGTCACCGGGGCCGTCGCGCTGGCCCACTTTGCCCGGACGGTGGCCGCCCGGTACCCGGTCCACGTTGCGCTGCACACGGACCACTGCCCGAAGGACAAGCTGGACGCCTACATGCGCCCGCTGGTCCAGATCTCCGCCGAGCGCGTCGCGCACGGCGAGGAGCCGCTCTTCCAGTCGCACATGTGGGACGGCTCGGCCATACCGCTCCCCGAGAACCTGCAGATCGCCACCGAGCTGCTCAAGCAGTGCGCGAGCGCCCACGTGGTAATGGAATTGGAGATCGGGGTCGTCGGCGGCGAGGAGGACGGGATCGTCGGCGAGATCAACGAGAAGCTGTACAGCACGCCCGAGGATGCCCTGGCCACCGCCGAGGCGCTGGGGCTCGGCGAGAACGGCCGGTACATCCTGGCCGCGACCTTCGGTAACGTGCACGGTGTCTATAAGCCCGGTCACGTGAAGCTGCGTCCTGCCGTGCTGAAGGACATCCAGGACGCGGTCGGAACCAAGTACGGCCAGGACAAGCCCTTCGACCTGGTATTCCACGGCGGGTCGGGCTCGTCGCTCGAGGACATCCGCGAGGCGATCTCGTACGGCGTGGTCAAGATGAACGTCGACACCGACACGCAGTACTCGTTCACCCGGCCGGTCGCCGGCCACATGTTCACCAATTACGACGGCGTGCTCAAGGTCGACGGCGAGGTCGGCAGCAAGAAGGCATACGACCCGCGGACCTGGGGCAAGGCGGCGGAAGAGTCGATGACCGCCCGCGTCGTCCAGGCCTGCCAGGACCTGATGTCGGCGGGCAAGGAACTCGGCTGACCGAGTCTCCAGCTGCAGGCCACGGGGGAGCGCGGCGAGCCGGCGGATACTGTCACCTTCGCGTTATGAAGGCGCGGAACAGCATGATGACCGGGACCGACAGAAACACAGATCCTCCCACCATCGCCGCGCTGGTACTGCCGACCCGCGCCACGGCAAGCGAAAAGAATATCGCGGAGACGCTGATCATCGCGGTGGTGAGTCGCATGGCGAAGGCCAGGATCCGCTCTGCCGCGCCGGGCAGCTGGCGCTCGTACTCGCCCAGAATGTCAGGGGACGGCAGGGGGCCAGACCACGCCCTATGCCGCTGGGCCCGGTGAACGAATCCCGAGTTGCCGGGCGCCCCCGGGGCAGACGAGACGTGGCCAGCACCTGATAACGGCGCCCCGTCGCCCAGCGAGGTCCTGAAGTCGTCTGGCTCCTCGGGACCCTGCGATCCTGCGTCGTCGCCGTAGCGCATCGGTGCCTCCGACCATTTGACCTGGGCAATTACGGGCATGAGCCGTTCGGGCCCTGCTGTCGCTCACGCTTCCCGTCACGCATACAACGCCATTACGCCACGAAACGTTACGGGCAGACCTTGGCCGCCCGGGCCCGCCGCAGCTGGCCGACCGGCCTCGTCGTGATTTGCCGCCGTGGCTAACGCGTGGACACCCCGGCTACCCATCCGTTACACTGATCATCAGTAAAGCTGACGTTCAATGACTCTGACGGTATGGCACGGCGCCGCGCCTGGCGCCCGGGCAGCGGAGACGGGAGTAGCACAGATGATCTTGATAACCGGTGGCCTGGGTTTCATCGGGTCGCACACCACTGCGGCCCTGCTCGACCTCGGCGAGTCGTGCGTGCTTGTCCAGCGCCGTGCGCCCGCGGTGCCTGGCGCCCTGGCCGACGAGGTCGGCCGCCGGGTTTTCGTCGAGCAGGCCGACATCGTCGACCGGCGGGCGTTCCTGGAGATCGGAACGCGCCACAAGATCACCGGTATCGTGCATCTCGCGGGATCCGTGCCCTGGCCGCCCGGGGCGGACGAGCCCATCGAAGGCGCCCGGAAGGCCATCGATAGCCTGCTCAATGTGCTCCAGGCTGCCCGTGAGTGGGGGGTACCGCGCGTCGGCGCCGCGAGCACGATAGGCGTATACGGCGGGGCCGCGGACAATCCGCCCTACCGGGAGGACATGCCGCTCCCGATGACAGCAGGCCACGTGATCCCGGCGTTCAAGAAGATCGGCGAGCTGCTGGCCGACTATCTCGCTGGCGTCGCCGGCATGGAGATCATCAACTATCGCATCGGCGGCATCTGGGGCCCGCTCGGCCGCGCCGCGTCGTCGTTCTTCGCGGCTCCCCAGCTCGTGCACGCCGCGGTCCGCGGCACGCCACCCGACCTGTCCGGGCTGTACTCGCCCGCCTACGCTGACGACGGGACCGACCTGTGCTACGTCAGGGACTGCGGCCGTGCCATCGCCCTGCTGCAGCTAGCGGGGCCACTGAGCCACCGGACCTACAACGTTGCCTCGGGACGTTCGACGACATACGGGGAAGTCGCGGCCGCGATCAGGATGGTCGTCCCTGACGCGCAGATCGAGTTGCCCGGCGGACGGGACCCGGACGGGCCGGGCCATGACCACTACCTCGACATCACCCGCCTCCGCCAGGACACCGGCTACCAGCCCGCCTACGACGCCGAGCGCGCGGCCGCCGACTACATCGGCTGGCTACGTGCCGGAAACGAGCTCTAGTGATTGCCCGGGAGTAACCCCCGGACCCCCAGACCGGGGCCGTATCCCCTGGACCCCGTAGCCCCTGCCGTCTGCTAGACGCGGTCCGGGGAAGCGAGATCCGACAGGGCGCGGAACTGCTCGTCGGTCAGCTCCAGCTGGGCGGCTGCCACGTTCTCCTCCAGGTGCCTGACCGATCCGGTTCCCGGGATCGGCAGCATGACCGGGGAACGGCGCAGCATCCAGGCCAGGGCCAGCTGGACGGGGCTGGCCCCGGCCTGCCTGGCCAGCATCGACAGGGGGCCGACGGGGCTCGCGAGCTGCCCGGACGCGATCGGGCAGTACGGCATGAAGCCGAGACCTTCGCGCTCGCAGTAGTCGAGGATCGCCTCGTGCCGACGATCCAGCAGGTTGTAGAGGTTCTGGACGGACGCGATCGGCCCGGTCAGCCGGGCCTCAGCGACGTCGGCCACGCTCACCTCCGACAGCCCGATGTGCCGGATCTTGCCTTCCTTGCGCAGCTGGTTCAGCTCGCCGACCTGGTCGGCGGCCGGGACCTTGGGGTCAATCCGGTGCAGCTGGTAGAGGTCGATCGTCTCCAGTCCAAGGCGACTCAGGCTTGACTCCACGCACTGCCGCAGATACTCGGGCCGGCCGTCCTGACCCCACCTGTCCGGCCCCGGGCGGACCAGCCCGCCTTTGGTGGCGATCGTTACATCGTCATACGGATGCAGCGCCTCGCGGATCAGCTCCTCGCTCACGAACGGCCCATAGCAGTCAGCCGTGTCGATGAAGTCGACGCCCAGCTCGACCGCCCGGCGCAAGACCCGGATCGCCTCGCCCCGGTCCGCCGGCTCCCCCCAGATGCCCCGGCCGGTTAGACGCATCGCGCCGTACCCGAGGCGGGTGACCGCCACGTTGCTGCCCAGCGCGAAGACGCCGCTGGCCGCCGCCACGAGCTCGTCGTCTGCCATACAGCTAACCTCCATGCTGCTAACCTACCGAGCCGCTGGTCTACCTGATGCCGGCCGTGACGACCCCTCACGGCAAGATAGCTGGCATGACGCACCAGAACCTGCTCGGCGGGCCGGCGCCCACGTATCTGCCCGATGACGCGAGGGCCGGCGAGGCGCTGGCGGCCGCCGAGGACCCGGCCGGCGTGGCCGCCGACTTTCCTGGCTACAGCGCCGCCTGGGCGGCCCTGGCCGAGCGCGCGATGCGCGGCGGCGACCCGGTCGCTGCGTACGCGTACGCGAGGACCGGCTATCACCGCGGCCTGGATCAGCTCCGCCAGGCGGGCTGGAAGGGCTACGGGCCGATCCCGTGGGAGCACGAGCCCAACCGCGGTTTCCTGCGCGCGCTGCACATGCTGGCCGTCGCTGCGGCCGCGATCGGTGAGGACGACGAGGCGGGCCGCTGCCAGGAGTTTCTCCGCGACAGCAGCGCCACAGCGGCCGCGACGCTCGAAGCCACGCCGGGAGGCACCGTCCGGTAGCATGCGATCGCAAGAGCCCCTGTCGCGCTTGCATGGCACATGTAATGCCGCGGACAGGGGCTTCGGCGTCATCGGGAAGGGCCGGTGAGATGCCTGCCATCGTGATCGTGGGCGCGCAGTGGGGCGACGAGGGCAAGGGCAAGGCCACCGACCTGCTCGGTGACGACGTCGACTACGTGGTGAGATACCAGGGCGGCAACAACGCCGGGCATACCGTCGTCATAGGCGAGGACAGCTACGCCCTGCACCTGCTGCCGGCCGGCGTGCTGTCGAAGAAGGCCACCCCCGTCATCGGCAACGGCGTCGTGATCGACCCGGCTGTCCTGCTCGAGGAGATCGACGGGCTGGAGGCGCGCGGCGTGTCCTGCGACCGCCTCCTCATCTCCGCCAACGCGCACCTGATCATGCCCCACCACATAGCGCTCGACAAGGTGACGGAACGTCATCTCGGCAACGCGCGCATCGGCACCACGGGCCGCGGGATCGGGCCGACCTACAGCGACAAGGCCGCGCGAGTGGGCATCCGGGTGCAGGACCTGCTCGACCCGGGGATCTTGTGCCAGAAGCTCGAGCTGGCGCTGCGCGAGAAGAACCAGGTGCTCACCAAGGTCTACAATCGGCGCGGGATAGACGCCAAGGCGACGGCCGCGGAGTACCTGGGCCACTTCGAGCGGCTCCAGCGGTACGTGGCCGACACCGGGCTGGTCCTCAACCAGGCACTGGACCAGCAGAAGGTAGTGCTGCTCGAGGGCGCCCAGGCGACCCAGCTGGACGTGGATCACGGGACCTACCCGTTCGTGACCTCGTCCTCGCCCACGGCAGGCGGAGCCTGCGCCGGCTCGGGGGTGGGCCCGACCAGGATTACCAAGGTGATCGGGATCGTCAAGGCCTACACCACGCGGGTCGGCGCGGGCCCGTTTCCCACCGAGCTCACGGGCGCGGAAGGCGAGTGGCTGAGGAAGACCGGCCAGGAATACGGCGTCACCACCGGCAGGCCGCGCCGCACCGGCTGGTTCGACGCGGTCATCGCCCGGTACGCGACCCGTGTCAACGGGATCACCGACTACTTCCTGACCAAGCTCGACGTGCTGTCCGGCCTGGAGCGGGTGCCGGTCTGCGTCGCCTACCACGTGAACGGGACCAGGCACGACGAGATCCCCATGACGCAGACCGACTTCCACCACGCGGTACCGGTCTACGAGTACCTGGACGGCTGGTGGGAGGACATCTCCGCCGCCAGGGAGCTCGGGGATCTCCCTCGCAACGCCCAGGCCTACGTGCGGGCCGTCGAGGACATGATCGGCGCCCCGCTGGCCGGGATCGGCGTCGGCCCGCGCCGCGACCAGACGCTCCAGCTCCGTCCCCTGATCTGAGCGCCTCCTGCACGCCCGTGGCGAGCGCATCGTGGTGGGCGTGGTGCGCCCCCCGCGGCCGGTAGGCTCGCCGCCGTGCGCGTCCTCGTCATCGGGTCGGGCGGCCGTGAGCATGCCCTGACCCGCGCCCTCGCCCGCGACGGCGAGGTCACCAGCCTGCACGCGGCACCGGGCAATCCGGGAATCGCCGCGATCGCCGAGATCCACGACGTGGCGCCCGCCGATCCCGGGAGCGTCACGGCCCTGGCCGCCAAGGTCGGGGCCGACCTGGTGGTCATCGGACCCGAGGCCCCGCTCGTGGCCGGCGTGGCCGACGCTCTCCGGGCCGCAGGCATCGCCTGCTTCGGTCCCGGCCGGGCCGCGGCGATGATCGAGGGCTCGAAGTCGTTCGCTAAGCAGGTCATGTCCGCGGCCGGCGTCCCCACCGCGGCGGCCCGGACGTGCACCACCGAAGCTGAGGTCGACGCGGCCCTCGACGCCTTCGGCCCGCCCTACGTGGTAAAGGCCGACGGGCTCGCCGCCGGCAAGGGCGTGGTCGTGACCGGTGACCGCCAGCAAGCCATCCGGCACGCGCGAGCCTGCGGGACTGTCGTGATCGAGGAGTTCCTCGACGGGCCCGAGCTTTCGCTGTTCGCGCTGGCCGACGGGGCGGCGGCCGTGCCGCTGCTGCCCGCGCAAGACTACAAGCGCGCCCGCGATGGTGACGCGGGCCCGAACACCGGGGGGATGGGGGCCTATGCGCCGCTGCCCTGGGCCCCGGCCGGGCTGGCCGCCGAAGCCATGGCCACGGTCATCCGGCCGACCCTCGACGAGCTGCGGCTGCGCGGCGCTCCTTACAGCGGGCTCCTCTACGCCGGCCTCTGCCTGACCCGCGGCGGGATCCGGGTGGTTGAGTTCAACGCGCGCTTCGGCGACCCGGAGACGCAGGTGGTGCTCGGCCTGCTGGCCACGCCGCTGGGCGGGCTGCTGCAGGCGACGGCCGTCGGGGATCTCGCGAGCGCCGGGCCGGTCGGCTGGGCGGCAGGGGCAGCGGTGACGGTGGTGATCGCCGCCGAGGGCTACCCGGACGCGCCGGCCAGGGGTGACGAGATCGACGGCCTCAACGAGGCGGAGCGCGTACGAGGCGCTCACATCCTGCACGCGGGCACATCGCAGGCCGGCGCCGGCCGCCTGGTGTCGAGCGGTGGCCGGGTCCTCAGCGTGGTGGGGACCGGCCAGGACCTGGCCGAGGCCCGCGCCGTCGCTTACCGGGCCGCGGCGAAGATCAGGATGCGCGGAGGATGGTACCGGCGCGACATTGCCGAGCGTCCCGCGGCCGCGACGTCCGCCGATCCGTGACCTCCGGCCCGCCAGACAGCGGAGCTGCCGGCGGCACGCCGGCGGACGCCGGCGCCGCGGGCGGCGGCCCGGCAGGCGCCGCCCCGGCAGATAGCGGCGCTACGGGCGGCGTCTTCGCGGACGGCTTTCCCCCGGACCGCGAGCCTGTGCCAGGCACCGACGAGCCGCCGCTGCGGGTGACCACGCTCGAGCTGTTCTTTGATCTGGTCTTCGCGTTCACCCTGACCCAGCTGGCCACGCTCCTGGCCAGCGGGTTCACCGCGGCGGACGTGGCGCGGGTCCTGCTGATCTTCGGGCTGCTGTGGTGGATGTACGAGGGGTACGCCTGGCTGACGAATGCCCGGCCTCCGGTGCACGCCGCCGAGCGGCTGCTGCTGCTGGTGGGGATGGCCGGATTCCTGACCATCGGGCTGGCGATCCCGGACGGGTTCGGCGGCGGCAGCCTGGCGCTCGGGCTCGGCTACCTGGTGGTGGTCATCGTCCATGCCTGGCTGTACCTGCGCGTCAACAGGAACATCCTCCGGGTCGCCCCGTTCAACGTGGCCTCGGCGGTGCTCGTGACCGTCGCCGGATCGCTGCACGGGCCGGCCGGAGCGGTGCAGCCGGCGGGCTACGTGCTGTGGATCGCGGCGCTGGCCGTGCAGCTCGGCTCGCCGCTGATCGTGCATCCGAGGGGCCTCTTCGAGCTCCGGCCAGCTCACCTGTCGGAACGACATAGTGCGCTCCTCCTCGTCGCCCTCGGCGAGTCGGTGGCCGCGATCGGCGTCGGCGCCGGCCGGCTGGCCGGGCACTCCGGGCAGGAGGACGCGAGGCTGGTCGCCGCCGCGGTGCTCGGCCTGGCGCTGGCGGCCACGCTGTGGTGGATCGTCTTCGGCGGGGGCGACGAGGAGGCGGCGGAGCGGGTCCTCACGCTTGCGACCAGCGAGCGGCGCACCGCGCTCGCGTTGTCCGCGTACTTCTACGGGAACATCCCGCTGCTGCTCGGGCTGGTCGCCATGGCGGCAGGCGTCGGGGAGGCGATCGGCCGCGCCGCCAGGCTGCAGGCCGGCCCGGTCGGCGCGGCGGTCGTGCTCGGGGCGGGCGCAGCGCTGTTCCTGGCCGGCAACGTGGCCATACGGCGGCTGCTGCAGACCGGGCCGGTCCGCCTGCGCGCCGCCGCAGCGGTGCTGGCCCTGTCGACGTGCGCGATCGGCGCCCTCGCCGGGCTCGAGGTCCAGCTGGTCGTGATCACCGTAACGCTGGTGGCAATGCTGGTGCTGGAGTGGCGTCAGTCAGTTCCCGGTAACGGCGCCGGCCACGCAGGTCACTCCGCACGCTGCGGCAGGATGGAGGCGTGATCGATCGGTACACCCTGCCCGAGATGGGGCGTGTCTGGAGCCGATGTCATCGCGTTCCTGTCCGCCTGGGCGGACAACACCGTCCCCCGGCAGGCCGCGGCGTACGTCCACTTCGGGATGACCTCATCCGACCTGCTGGATACCGCGCTGGCCGTGCAGCTCGCCGAGGCCACCGACCTGCTGATGGCCAAGTGCTCAGCGCTGACCGCCGCGCTGCGCGAGCACGCGCTGGCGCACCGCGGCACGCTGCGGGTCGGCCGCACGCACGGCATCCACGCCGAGCCCGACGTGTGGGGGCACCGGGTGGCCGACTTCGCGTTCGCGATGGCCCGGTGCCGGGACCGGCTGGTCCGCGCCCGCGCCGCGATTGCCGTCGGGAAGCTGTCCGGGCCGGTCGGAACGTACTCCAACATCGACCCGGCCATCGAGTCGGAGGTGATGGCCGCGCTCGGGCTCTGGCCGGCGGATGTGGCCACCCAGGTGGTGATGCGGGACGGGATCGCCGAGTGGGCCTGCGTTCTGGCCCTGATCGCGAGCGTGTGTGAGACGGTGGCGCTCGAGGTCAGGCTCGGGCAGCAGACGGAGATCGCCGAGCTGGCCGAGCCCTTCGGCGAGGGTCAGAAGGGGTCGTCGGCCATGCCGCACAAGAAGAACCCGGTCCGCTCCGAGCGGATCTGCGGCCTCGCGAGGGTAGTCCGCGCCCAGGTGGTCCCCGTGATGGAGGGTATTCCACTCTGGCACGAGCGGGATATATCGCATTCGTCCACCGAAAGGGTGGCGCTGCCCGACGCCGCCATTGCCACCGATTTCGTGCTCGAGCAGACGACCGGGCTAATCACCGGCCTGGAGGTCGACGCGGCCCGGATGCGGGCCAACGTGAACGCCACTCACGGTCTGATCTTCACCTCCGCAGTGCTGCTCGAGCTGGTCGCGGCCGGAATGTCGCGTGAGGATGCCTACGCCATTGTCCAGGCGGCAGCCATGGACACCCGCGATAGCGGAGCACCATTCCGCGAGACGCTCAGATCCCGCGCCGCGGAGCGCGGCCAGCCGCTCGATGAGGCGAGGCTGGATGAAGCCTGCCGCCCGGAGCGCTACGTCGAGCGCCTCCGGGCCGTCTTCGAGCGGCTCGAGCAGCTTGACTGAGCGAGCCGGAGCTACGCTGGCTCACCTCCCCTCACCGCCGCCCGGGACCGCCACGGGCAGGAGCGGCCGCCCCGCCGCCCGAATCCGTGGTCGAGCGCACCAGCGATGAGCATGTCAGCGCCTGCGCTAGCATTACGGGCCTGACCTGGGAATAAGAGCCGGCTGACCGGACCGGGAGCGGAACCCTTCCGTTACGGAGGGGCACATGGTGGATACTCTACGTAACATCGGCGTCATGGTCTGGAAGGCTGGGGAGCGGTGGAATACTGGACGTCGCACGAATCAGGCAGCTTGGTATCGGGCGGCCTCCCGTCTGTCTGGCCCCAGGCCACCACGTTGGAGTCGGCGGACCGGGATGGTCATGCCGCTCACTCGACGGACGGGAGCTCCAGCGCTATGACCACTGGCCCGCAGACCAGCTACCGCGTGCGCGGCGGTTACCCGCTGCAGGGCACGGTCTTCGTGCAAGGCGCCAAGAACGCGGCCCTGAAGATGATCGCCGCCTCGCTGCTGGCCGACAAGGGCCGCACGGTGCTCAGGAACGTGCCGGTGATCGAAGATGTGCGCCGGGCGGTCGAGCTCGCGCAGGCCGTGGGCGCCGTAGTCAAGTTCCACGAGGCCGAGCGGACCCTGGTGGTCGACGCCTCCGAGCTCACCAGCTCCGTGCTGCCCGCCGAGATCGCCCGCAGGTTCCGGGCCTCGGTGGTATTCGTGCCTGCGCTGCTGCACCGCCTGGGCGAGGCGACCATCGAGGGCATCGGGGGATGCAACCTCGGCAGTCGGAACCTCGATTTCCACTACCGGGGCTTCGCCCGGCTCGGCTGCACGGTCGACGAGCGCGAGACCACGATCCACATCAAGGCCCGCCGGCTCAAGGGCGCCCACCTGTACCTGGACACGCCGTCCCATACCGGCACCGAGAACCTGATCATGGCTGCGTCGCTGTCCCCGGGCACCACGGTGATCGACAACGTGGCCATGGAGCCCGAGGTTCTCGACGTCATCGAGTTCCTCACGAAGATGGGCGCCAACATCAGCGGCGGCGGCACCGGCGTCGTGACCGTCGAGGGCGTCCGCGAGCTGAAGGCCGTCGAGCACACCGTGATGGCCGACCGCATCGATGCCGCGGTGTTCGCCATAGCGGCGGCGATTACCGGCGGCGAGCTGAGCCTGGTCGGCGCCTCGCTCGATCATTTCGGCGTGGTGCGCTGGAAGCTGGAGCAGATGGGCGTCGAGTTCTCGACCCACGGCGCCATCCTGCAGGTTCGCCGGGGCCGGGCCCTGCGCCCGATCAACGTGATCACCAGCCCGTTCCCGGGCTTCGCGACCGACCTGCAGTCACCGATCATGGCGCTCAGCAGCCTGGCCGACGGTACCAGCTACATCAGGGAAACCATTTTCGACGGGCGGTACACGCTGGTCGGCGAGCTCACCAAGATGGGCGCGAAGGTGGAGGTAGCCGGGGATGCCGCCCTGGTCCACGGGCCCTGCGTGCTGAAGGGCGCGGAGGTAGTCGCGCATGACCTGCGCACCGGGGTCGCGCTTCTGCTGGCAGGCCTGGCCGCCGAGGGCGAGACGGTCGTCTCGCCGGGCTACCTGATCGACCGTGGCCACACCTCGATGGCCGGGCGGCTGACCACGCTGGGCGCCGACATTACCGTGGACACGGGCCGCTGACCAGGCGGACGCTGGCGTTAGCCTCTGGGTCATCGCCCGGCGCCGGCTGCCGCGCGGTGCGGGCGGCGCGAACTTCACAGGCCGTATTTCCGTTGTTCCGGCATGTGCTCCGTACCATCGGGGCCTCGGGCGTCAATAATTGGCTCTTTCGTTGATCGGATCCGTGAGTTACGAACTGTATAGAGGCATTCTCACATCGCGGGCAGCCGACCGGAGATGGGACGTGACGTGGCCTTACGCATAGGGCAATATGGGGGATTCTGGCCGGGCGCCGCAGGCACCGGGGGGACCGCGAGCACCTGGCCTGCGAGCGGGTTCGGGTCGCCGTGAACGGGCCCAGGCGGGCTCAGGGCGAGTTCACCATCGCGGTCGTGGGCCCGCACGAGCTGGTGGAAAGGATCATGCTGTCCGGCACGCCGGCCTGGGGGAAGGCCGGCGCCGGGAGCTCGGCCGCTGCGGCGGAGGCCGGGCCGCCCCGGCGGCTGGTTGCCGCCGCCTACCGGGACGAGCAGGAGGCCGCCGACCAAGTGGTCAGGCTGGGCACGGCGATCGACGTCTGGCTGTTCGCCAGCCGGGTCCCCTACGAGTACGCCCGCGCGGCGGGCGTGCTGAGCGGTCCGGCCACGTACGTGTCCCTGGGCGGAAGCGCGCTCTACGCCGCGCTGCTGAGGGCCAGCCGGGAGACCGGCAGCGACCCCGCGCGGGCCAGCGTCGACATCCTGAGCCGCGCGGACGTTGAGGACGCCTTCGCCGAGCTCGGCCTTCCGGCGCTGGCCGTGCACGTACGAGAGGATCCGGGCAGCCCGGCGGTCATGTCCTTGTTCCACGAGCGGCTCTGGCGGCGCAATGAGACGTCGGTCGCGTTCACGTGCATGCAGTCGGTGGCCCAGAAGCTGTCCGCCGCGGGCGTTCCAGTGTTCACGCTGCGGCCGACGGGCAGCGATATCCGCTCGGCGCTGCGCACCGCTGCCCTGCTCGGCGGCTACCGCCGCCTCGAGGATGCACAGCTAGCGCTGGCGCTCGTGGAGGTACCGGCCCTGCGAGACAGCGGCCGTCGCGGATCACTGCGGCAGTCACGCGAGGAGATGCGGCTCACCGTGCACAGGTTCCTGGTCCAGGAGGCGCAGCGAATTCACGCGGCGGTTAGCCCGACGAGCGACCACGGGTTCATGATCGTCGCGACCCGCGGCTCCCTGGCCCGCGCCACCGACGGCTTCCGGGCCCCGCCGTTCGCCGAGCGCGCCCGAACCGATCTGGGCGTCACTATCGACGTGGGCATCGGTATGGGCCGGACGGCCGTCGAGGCGGAGGCGCACGCCCGCGCCGCCCTCGTTCGCGCTCAGTCCGGGGCCGGAACGCCGGGGATCGCGCCGGGCCGGGAGGGGTACATGCCGGTTCCTGCTCCGCGCCTTCCCGAGGCCGGGGCTCGCCGGGCCCGGGGCCTCGAGACCTTGTCCCGGCTGGCGGCTCGCCTGGCCGCTGCCGCCGACCAGGACACCGCAGCCCGGCCGCCCCCGCCAGTTCTACCGGCTGGTCGTGGAGAAGCTGGAGTCCCGACGCCGCGACGAGCCCGGCCAGCGCGCCGCCCGCTGAGCCAGGGGGCGGGAGGGGCGAGCGTTAGGGGGCCGGGCGGGAGGTGCGGGCTAGAGCGCCGCGCCGCGGTACTTGCTGATGACTTCGGCTCCGAAGCGGGCCATCTCCTCGCGCTGGGGCGAGAACTGGAGCAGCATGAGGCCGACCCCGGCCTGCTCATAGGCGCGCAGGCGATCGATGATCTGGCCGGGGGTGCCGATCAGCCCGCTGCGCAGGCCCCGGTTGGAGACGCTGTACTCCTCCAGGGAGACCTGCGACTCAAGCTGCGAGCCCTCCACGAAGTCCCGGTACGAGGCGTAGGCGTCGGGCGACGACCGGACGTTCAGGATGCGGTCAAGCTCGGCCTGCGCCTCGGCCTCCGTATCGCGGCAGATCACGTATCCGGACACGCCGAACGTCAGCGGCGGCCGCCCGGTCCCGGCTCGCCGGGCGCTCAGGTCCGCGACCTTCTCGGCGATGACCTGGGGGGCATCACCGTGCATGACGTAAGCGTCCGCCTGCGCGGCGATGACCTCCTTCGCCCTGCCCGACTCGCCGCCCATGTACACGGCGGGCAGCCGCGCGGGCTTGGGCTCGAGCACGGCCCCCTCGAGCCGGTAGAGCGGTCCCCGGTGGGTCACCGTGTCCTCGCGCAGCAGCCGGGAGACGATGTCCAGCCACTCCTGCGTACGCGCGTACCTCGCGTCGTGCACGTCGAACGGGGCGCCGTACTGCGCGGCCTCGTCCTTCCACCAGGAGGACACGACGTTGAGCGACAGCCTGCTGGGCGCGATCGTGTCCAGGGTGGACAGGGCCTTGGCGGTCAGCGACGGCGAGTGGTAATTGGGCCGGACCGCGAGCATCAGCTCGAGCTGCCGGGTGACGGCGGCGACGGCCGGGGCCAGGGTCCAGCAGTCCAGCGACGGCGCACGATGGCCCTTGATGTCGTTGAGGTTCAGCTCGGCGATCAGGGTCAGCTCGAAGCCTTGCTGCTCGCTCTCCACGGCTAGGTCGCGGATGTAGGGCCACGCGATCGACATGCCCTCGTCGCTGACGTTGCGCAGCCATCCGCCGAAGACCGGCATCCAGTATCCGAACCGCATCACTGTGCACTCCCCGCTCAGTCAGACTCGTCGTTCTATGGATTCCTCGGCAAGCAGCCGCCCGAGGAAGGCGGCCACCTCGCCCAGCGCTGGCCTCGGGGCGACGGCCTCGATCTCCGCGTTGTAGTTGGTCGTGGTGTTGATGTCGTATGTGACCATGCGGCCGTCCGCGGTCTCGATGAACTCGAACCCGCCGATCTCGATGCCATGGCGGCGGGCGAAGTCGACGTAACGGCCGATGATCGGGTGATCGAAGCCCTCGCGCAGCCCGAAGAGCGCCGGGCCGGGGTCCTGGCCGACGGCGCACGCGTCGGCCGGGCACAGCTCGAAGCCGCCGCGGGCGGTGTCGGCCGTGATCGCGTACACGAACGCGCCGCCGACGATCTCCACTCTCGTGATGAACGGCTCGGCGGCCGGCACGTACTCCTGCAGCAGGGTAATCCCGTCCACCGGGGCCAGGTACTCCGGCGACGCCAGGTAGGCCTCGAATTCGTCATGGCTGGAGAACAGGCTGACGCCCAGCCCCTTGCCGCCCTGGTTGTGCTTGCTGATGAGCGGGACAGGCAGCTTCCTGGCCGCGGCGGGCAGCTCGGCGGTCCCGGCCACGGCCAGCGTGCGCGGCACGTCGAGCCCGGCCGCCCGCAGCGCGTTCAGCTGGGCCGCCTTGCTGACCTCCAGCTCAAGCGCCGGCCGCCCGTTCACCACCCGGCAGCCGCGGGACTCCAGCCAGCTCAGGACGGCGCGGGCCTGGTCCTTGGCGTAAGGGTGCTGCCTGGTGTGCGACGAGGCGCTCAGCCGCGACCAGAACACCCCGGCCGGGGGCGGGTCGTCCAGGTCAAGCATGCCGCCGGTGAGCAGCCACTGCTCGTGCGGCACCCCGGCGGCGTCGAAAGCCGCGCCCAGCGGCGCGTACCAGTCCGGATTCTCATGGAGCACATAGACCTTCACGCCACTCTCCGGCTCGTGTTATCGGGGTCGCTGCCGCCAGCACAGGCTATGGGACGCGGTCGCTGTCAGGACTCAATGCCGGCGGGGATACGCCCTGGCGACCGCCAGCAAAATGTCGTTGGCCTCGTGATCGCCGATCGACACGCGCGCGCCGTCGGTGCCGAGCGGCCGGACGCTCACTCCCTCGCGGTCGCAGGCCGCAGCGAAGTCGGCGGTGTCATCGCCGAGGCGCAGCCAGACGAAGTTCGCCTCGGTCGGCGGCACGGTCCAGCCCTGGGCCAGCAGCTCGCCGCGGACCCGGACCCGCTCCTTGACCACGGCCTCCACCCGCTCCAGCAGCTCGGGCTCGGCCTCGAGCGAGGCGATCGCCGCGACCTGGGCCAGGGCGTTCACCGTGAAGGGCAGCTTGGTCTTGCGGAGCGCGTCCACCACGGGCTCGTGCGCGACCATGAAGCCGACCCGCAGGCCAGCCAGCCCGTAGGCCTTGGAGAAGGTCCGCAGAACCGCCGTGTTCGCCCGGTCACGGTAGAGGCTGATCCCGTCCGGCACGCCGGCGTCGCGGACATACTCGCTATAGGCCTCGTCCAGAACGACCAGGCAGTCCTCGGGCACCCGGCCGAGGAACCACTCGAGCTCGGCTCGGTGCACGACCGTGCCGGTCGGGTTGTTCGGGTTGCACACGAAGATCAGCCGCGTGCGATCGGTGATCGCGTCCGCCATCGCGGCGAGGTCATGGGTCTCGCCGCGCAGCGGCACCCGCACCGATGTCACGCCCGCCAGGTCTGACAGCGTCGGGTAGGACTCGAACGAGCGCCAGGCATAGAGGACCTCCGCGCCGGGCTCGCCGACGGCCTCGAGCAGCTGCTGGGCCAGGCCGACCGACCCGCAGCCGACGGCCACGTGCGACGCGGGGACGCCGAAGCGGGCCGCGACGGCCTCGGTCAGCTCGACCGAGCCGTTGTCGGGGTACCTGTTTACCTGGCCGGCGGCCTCGGCGATGACCTTGACGACCGAGGGCAGCGGGCCGAACGGTGACTCGTTAGACGACAGCTTGAACGACCTGCCGTCCGGCGCGGAGACGGTGTGGCCCGGCTTATAGGGGCTGAACTGGTCGAGAATCGACCGAAAGCGCGGAAACTGTGCGGACACCATTGTCCTCCCAGCTAGGAACGCCGTGATCGCGGTCCTCCCAGGATGCCACGGCGGTTACGCGGGGCTCCCCCGGGTCGCCCCCGGGAACTACCATGCCATAACGCCACCAGTGGGCCGTCCATGCCGCCGAGGCCGGCTGGCCCGGGATCGCACCCAGGCGTTACCCGATCGCCGCCCGGAACGCGGCCAGGATGTCGTCGCTGAGTGTAGGCGGCCAGGCTGGCCAGGAAGTGGTCCCACCCGGCGGCCACCAGCTCGAGGGAGATACCGAGGTGCCGGAAGTCGAGCTCGCAGGCGTGCGGACCGCGGTCGGCGAGCTCGAACCGCAGCCGGGTGCCGGTCCACTCCTGGTCCCTGGTATGTGCCACGCACGACCAGCCGACCGCCGACGGCCGTTGGACTTCGCCGACTAGCATGACGATCTGCTCATCCAGCCCGGCGAACCCGAAGCGCAGCTCGCCGCCGGGCACGGCCGATCCGGTCACGATGGTGGTCCACCAGTGGCGGGGGCCATCGAGGGTGGCGATGGCATCGAAGACGCGCTCCCGGGAGGCACCGATCGTGAGTTTCCGTGCGTACAGCGTCTGTTGGGCGCCTGAGACTTCTGCGTGATTGGTTGTCATGGAGACTCCCTTCGTCAGGGGTTGGCCTGCCGCCCCTAACCGGCCAGGCCGGCGGCGCGGATCGCCGCAGTGTCGTGGATCTGGCGGATGCGGGTGATCTTGCCGTCGGCGACGGTGAAGTGCTCGGCGACGCGCAGCGTCCCCACGCGTCGGGCGTCCAGGTCATACAGCAGCATGGCCTCGTCGCCGTTGCTCATCGCCGCGAGCAGGTCGACCCTGGCCACCATGGACCCGAAGCTCTCCAGCGCGGCGGCGAAGGACTCGGCGGTGGGGTAGTCATTCACCGGCACCTCGACCACCAGGGCAGGCGCAAGCAGCGCAGCCGCCGCGGCGAAGTCCTTGTGTGTCCACGCGTCGTGGTAGGCGCGGGTGATTACGGCTGCGTCCTGGGTGCTCATGAGGCTCCTTTCGCGATTCGCGGCTGCGGGGCACCAAGCTGGCTTCCTGCTGGCCGCTTGTACAAGCTCGGGCTTGTATAAGCTACTAGCCCACGCTTGTACAAGTCAAAACTTGTGTCTGTGGTAGGCTCGGGAAGCGTGAGCGACGCAGCGTTCGCCGCCCTGGCCGAGCCGCGCCGCCGGGACATCTTGCGGCTGGTGCGCGACCGGCCGCGCTCGGTCAACGAGATCGCCAGCCACTTCGACGTCACCCAGCAGGCGATCTCCCAGCACCTGAAGGTGCTTAAGGACGCGGGCCTGGTCGCGGTCCGGCCCGACGGCCAGCGACGCCTGTACGCGGTGCGCCCGGAAGGGCTCGCCGCGCTGCGGGACTTCCTGGCCGAGTTCTGGCCCGAACAGCTGGCCCGGCTGAAGCACGCCGTGGAGTCCGCCGATGACCGCTGAATCCGTCACCGCCTCCATCCACATCCAGGCCCCCCCCGAGCGGGTGTATGAGTACTTCACCCGGCCGCAGGCCATGGTCACCTGGATGGGCGAGTACGCCCTGCTCGAAGCCGAGCCCGGCGGCCGGTTCTGCCTCGACATCAAGGGGGCGCCGGTCCGCGGCCGCTACCTGCATCTCGACCCGCCGCACCGGCTGCTCATCAGCTGGGGTTACGCCGGTTCTGACCACCTGCCCCCGGGGGCCAGCACGGTCGAGGTCACTCTTACCGCCGAGGGTGGCGGCACCCGCGTCCACCTCGAGCACCGGGACCTGCCACCCGCCGAACAGCCCAAGCACGCCAGCGGCTGGACGCACTACATCGCGCGCCTCCAGCTCGCGGCCCCCGGCCACGACCCCGGCCCAGACCCAGGCATGCCAGACAGCTGCCCGGCAGGCTTACCGCAGCCCGGCGTTGCCACAGGCATGCGATGCGGACACGGACCGCAGCGTTGTAGGCACCGCGCCAGTCAGCCACGTTTCCGCAGGTAAACTTGCGAGCCGGTGCATGACATATTGCCGAGGCTGACCGCGCAGCGCGGCCGCTTCCGTCAGTAATCCCTGGAGAATGATGCCCAAGAAGGTTCAGCCTTACGGCTCCGGCGAGGACGCCGAACGTGCCGGGCTCGCCCGCTCCGGGCGGGAGTCGGCGAGCTTCGCGAACCACCTGGCCGCCACGATGACGATCCGCGAGGTAGTCGCCCAGGCTGTCGAGGCTGTTCGCGCGCTGAATCAGCTGACGGCAGACGCCAGGGAACTGACCGGCCCTGTCGAGGTACGCGGTGTTGTCGGCGGCCTCGCGCTGATGGGCCAGGAACTGCCGCAGCTGTGCGAACAGCTCGCCCGGTGCCTGGTGGCGCAGCGCGAGGACGGGCGGATCGCGCAGAGTTCAGCGCATCATCCTGACCTCGTGCTCGTCGAGGTGTCCGATGCTCTCACCGCTGCCGGACGGGCGGCGGACATGATGGCGGCGGCCTTGACCGAGGCTGGCACAAAGGCGGCCGACCTGAACGCCCAGTCTCGGTAGTTGTCCGTGCCAGCCCGCGACCCCGGCGGCATCCTCACTTCAGCGAGAGGAGGTGCGACCGGTATCCCGCCCCGTAGGGAGTCGGGCTGCCGCTGGAGCTGGTGATCAGGCTGGGCCCGCCCGAGCAGGAGGCGGTGTTCCAGGCCCAGGCCAGGTAGCTGGTGGACCGGGCGTCAAGCCACCGCATCAGCGGGTTGAGGAGGGTGTCGGCGCAGTCGTTCTCGCCCATCTCGCCGACGACGACCGGGACCTTCGCGATCACGGGGGCGACCTGGCTGTTCCAGCAGGACCGCGTGATGCACTTGTTCCAGTTGTAGGTATGCCAGGAGGCGGCCAGGTTGCGGTAGGGATCTCTCGGCGCGTGCCTCAGCCACCCGCTGAGGTCGTCGGCGTACGCCACCCCGCCGACCAGGATGACGTTGCGCGCGCCGGTCGACCGGATCGCGGTCACCAGGGACTGCATGCCAGCCACCCGGTAGTGGTAGACGCTCCCGGGGCAGAAGCTGCCGCCGCGCAGCCAGCACCGCCAGCCTTCGAACCTGGTTACACCGGCGCCGACCCGTTCCGGGTACGCCTCGTTGAAGACGTCGAAGATGACCGCGTCGTTCTTCTTGAACGTCTGTGCCATCGAGATCCAGAACGGTATGGACTGCGCCGTGTCCGGCATCGGCTTCTGGCATACCGCCTCGGCCGTGCCGCAATGCGCCTGGCGGCCGGTGTAGAGGCCGTCGGTCCAGTGCAGATCCAGGATGGCCACGATGCCGTTGCGGTTAAGCAGCCGGACGTAGGCCTCGACCGCCCGGCGGTAGTTGGCGCCCCGGTACTGGGCCTGGACGTATGACTCGCCGTTCCAGCATGCCTCGTTCAGCGGCACGCGGACGGCGTTCACGCCCCAGCTCTTCATCGCGGTGATCGATGCCTGGTCCATCGGGCCGTCCCAGATGCCCTGACCCTGCACGCACGCGTACTCCCCGCCCGCGCGGTTCACCCCGCGCAGCACCACCCGCCGCCCGTCAGCTGTGAACAGCCCGTTCCCGGAAACGTGCAGGTCGGGGGCGGCGCCGCGCACAACCAATGTGCGTATGGTTGCGCCGGCGCGCGTGGTGGTGCTGGGGCGCGTGGTGGTGCTGGCCCGCGTGGTGGAGCTGGCCCGGGCCGACAGCGCGAGCACGCCGGCCGCGGCCAGCAAACAAGCGCAGAGCAAGCCGATGAGCAGCTTGGCCGGCGGAGCGAGGGGTTTCGGGGGGTTCATCAAGTCGACCTTCCTACGTCAGCTGCGCCATTCTTGCCCTCCCGCTCGGTTTCCCGCCGGATAGCGCACAGAGCCTGCCAACCGAATCGGCAGTGAGGACCATTTAGGCCGGCGGCCGGAGGTCTGCCAGTTGTAGTTGAGGATCCCGCCGGTGTCACCGGAGTCGGGGTTCCAGCACCAGTACGTGTAGCTGATGCCGTGCTGCTTGAGAAACGAGATCAGAGTCCTCTGCCACTTGCCCTCGGTGTCGTTTCCCATCGACTGGCCGCCGAATTCTCCGAGCAGTACCGGGGCTATGCCCTGGTCTTTCAGGTAGGCCCAGTTCCTCTCCCATATCCCTGGGAGGTTGGCCGGGAAGTTCTTGGCCTGGAACCAGGCCTGGTTGGAGACGCCCGGCCCGTAGTCATGTGCCTCGTAGACGAGCTGATTGGGTACGGACAACCGCACCGGGTAGCGCTTGGCGGCCGCCAGGTCGCCGCCCCACCAGTAGTACTGATCTTTGTAGTGGTCGATGCCTTCCACGAAGATCAGCCAGTGCGGGTTGACGTTGAGGATCGCGTCCCCGGCCTTTTCTGCCATCAGCCGCCAGTCGGTCTGCGGGTCGCCGGTACCCCAGGTGGCTTCTCCGTGCGGCTCATTGTGCAGGTCCGCGCCGATGACCAGGGGGTTGTTGCGGTAGTGCTTTGCCAGCATGACCCAGTCGCTGATCCACTGCTGTTCGCTGAGTGTGCCGGTGTCCGGCAGGTCGCTTTGCCCGTACTGGTCCGGGCGGTGCTGGTCGAGAATCACCATCAGGCCACGGCTCGTGGCCGCACCGATGATCTTGTCCATCAGGGCCAGCCCGGTCAGGCCCTTCAGGCCTGGATTCGCCATGTAATTGATGTTCGGGGTGTTGCCCGGGCGGAACAGGGCATTGGAGTAGGGCAGGCGGATGGTGTTGAACCCGGACGCGACCATCTGGTTGAGCATGGATATGTAGTTCCGCGTGTAGAGCCCGTCCGGAGCGAAGGTGCTGGTTTCAAAGCCAAACCAGTTCACGCCGGTCAGGGTCACCGGCCGGCCGGCCGCGTCCACGATGTTGCCCCGGTGCGTGTGCAGCGGGAAGGCGGTCTCCATGCTGGCGGCACGGGCCGCGAAGGGGGTCGGCGACGGTGACGGTGACGCGAGGACGACAGCACCGACACCGAGAGCGCCCGCGACCAGTGCGCCGGCCGCGAGGATACCGTGCGACCGCCGCATTCGCCCACGCCCGTATCTCTGTTGTCCCGCGGCGGCCGGATCGCCCCCCGGTTCGCGCTGTGCGCGCGTGCCGATTGCCAGCGGGAATTTCATAGCTAAGCTCCCGGTTGCGATCAGTGGGTCTGCACGGGCAGTCCCTGCGGCGCCAGCCGGGCTTCCCCGATCACGTCAGCGACGCGCTCAGGGGCCGGATGGCCGTCATTAGTGAGCTGGCCGCGCTGAAGCGCCGGACCACCTCGTGGTGTGCGTAAGTCGAGAGCCTAAGGAAAGGCCAGATTGAAATCGCCGTACATGCGATTGAGTTTTGCGCACGCCAACTGGTGGAGTCTTATACACCTCAATTGAGGTACCGGGACGAGAAGGCTGATGCGAACACGTAACGCGCGCCGGCACCAAAGAGAGCGAGCGGTCGTCAAGCGTCAGGGTGCCTGGTCAGCCAGCCCCGCACGTCCGGGTCGCTGTGGCGTGCGGTAGCTGTCGACGACGTCCTTGAGGCGTACGCCTCGTTCCCTGCGCAATCCCGTCTGCAGTCTCGCGGGCACAGGGCCGGTGGCCATTTGAGCGCCGATTCGTCCGGGTAAGGTCAGGGTAGAGTAACCCCGTGAACCGTCTTGGCGACCTTGAGCGCGCGATCATGGACGTACTGTGGGAAAGCCGGGACCCGCTCACGGTCCGGCAAGTCAGCGGCAGCCTCACCGAGCGGGATCTCGCGCACACCACGGTGATGACGGTCCTGGACCGGCTCGCGAAGAAGGGGTTCGCGCGGCGGGGCCGGGACGGACGCGCCTGGCGCTACCGGGCTGCAGCGACCCGGGAAGCGTACGTGACCGAGCTCATGCTGAACGCCCTCGACCAGACCGGCGACCGGCATGCCGCCCTGGCCCGGTTCGCCCGCAGCGTGTCCGACACCGAGGCGGCGGCCCTGCGCCGGGCCCTGGAGGCGCTCGGCCATCCTGCCGCTCGCGAGGACGGTGCTCGCGAGGACGGGCATCCCGCCGCACGCGAGGACGGCCACGGCCCTGTCCGCGAGGCTACCGGGGAGTGACCGCAGGTGCCCGCCACCGCCTTCGTCCTCGCCATCTTCGCGGCGGGCTGCATCCCGGCCGCGCTGGCGCTCGCTGCCGCGCGCTGGCCGCGCCGGTCTCCGGCGGCCGCGATCGTGCTCTGGCAGGCACTCGGGCTCGGCTGGGGTCTGGCGACCGTCGGAGCACTGGCCGCGCTCGGGACGGCTGACGCCCGCGCGGGCGTCGCCGGAGGCGCGCTCGCGCTGGCCTCCCGTGTGCTGCAGGCCCGGAGCCTCGCCGCCGGGATACTCGGACTGCGGCTGCTAGCGGTGACCGCAGGACTGATGATGCTGCTGCTGCTGTGCTGGATTCTGGTGGCGGCCTCCGCAGGCGTGCTGCGTGCGCGCCGCCGGCAGCGGGTGCTGCTCAGCCTGCTCGCCTACGGCGATCCCAAGGTACCGGGCGCGCTCGTGGTCGATCACCCGGCCGCGACCGCCTACTGCGTGCCCGGGCTCCGGTCGAAGATCGTGATCAGCGCCGGCGCCCTCGACCTGCTGGACCAGGCCGAGCTGGCGGCCGTTCTCGCCCACGAGCGGGCCCACCTGCGGGAGCGGCACGATCTGGTAATACTGCCGTTCACCGCGCTGCTGCGGGTCTTCCGCTGGTCCGCGGTGGCCTGCGAGGCCAACGACGCGGTCTCGCTGCTGGTCGAGATGCTGGCCGACGATCGGGCCCTGCGGCACCGCCCGGCCCGGGAACTCGCCACGGCGCTGCTCAGGGTCGGCGCGGCCGGTGGTGCGCACGCGCCGGCCGGCGCGCTCGCGGTCGCCGACACACCCGAGTGCCAGGTGGCGGCCCGCGTCTCCCGGCTGCTGCGCCCTGCCCCGCGGCTGCCGGCCCCGGCCCTGGTCCTGGTCGGCGTCATCGCCGCTGCGACCGTGGCCATTCCGGCCGCGTGCCTCACCATGCCCTTCTGAGCACGGCCACCCCGGGTCTCGTCAGCGGTGGCCGTCGCGCCACGCGCTCGTGGTGGCGCCGCACAGGCCACCTTCCAGCAAGTCGGTCACAACCCGCTGTTACCGCAGCGTGTTCTGACCGATGATCTCCAGATAGCGACGGGAAAGTCCGACGATCTTGCAGTTCGCCCCGGAAGGCGGGCATGCCCAGCCCGCTAGTCCGCGATCTTGATCCGGAGGCGGCGGAAGCCCTTCCCCTTGTTCTCGATCTTGGCGACCTCGATCCTGCCGATCTGGCTGGTGGACGCGACATGCGTGCCCCCGTCCGCCTGCTGGTCAAGGCCGACGATGTCCACGATGCGGACATCGTCGGCGTCGGCCGGGATGAGATTGGTGGCGGTGCGGATGATGTCGGGAATCGCCAGCGCATCCGAGCGCGGGAGCACCCGGATGTCGATCCGCCGCCCGGCCGCGATCTCGGCGTTGCAGGCGGCCGCTACGGCATCCTTGAAGCCCTCGGGCACCTCGGGCAGGTCAAAGTCCATCCTGGCCGTGTACGGCTCCATGTTCCCGCCGGTGACCAGCGACCCGTAGTCGCGGAACACCACACCGCACAGGACGTGCAGCCCGGAGTGCGTTCGCATGAGCGCGGTGCGCCGTTCGTCCTCGACCGCGCCCCTGACCACGGTGCCCGGCGTCGGAACCGGGTCATCGCCGACGGGGATCAGGTAGAGGTCATCGCCCTTCCTGGCTCCCTCGATGCGGGTCTGCACCCCGCCCCAGAGCAGCACGCCGTGGTCGGGCGGCTGCCCGCCGCCGCCGGGGTAGAACGCCGAGCAATCGAGCACGATCCCGTCGCGCCCGGCCTCGAGCACGGTGGCATCCCACTCACGCAGGGTCTGGTCGTCAAGCTCGAGCCGATGCGTGCGCCAGCCCGTCACCATGGACCGTACGGGCCCATGTGGCTCCCAGACGACCCGCCGCGGAAGTCCTTGACCTTGGGCCGGACGTCGGTGAGGTAGACGGCTGCGGCGACGAAGGCCACCACGGACAGGATGCCGATCGCCGAGAAACTGCCCTGGGCGGCGGTGCCGATGCCGATCGCCGTGGCGACCCCGGTAATGACCAGCCACAGCGGCTTGGTCTGCTTGCTGGCCGCGAGGAACGCCTGCGACGGCCGGCGGATCGTGTCGATGAACGCGAACCCCTCGAATCCGAGCGCGGCTATGGCGAGCGCCTCGAAGAACCAGTCGAGTACGGAGAGAGCGGCCGGATGACTGTAAATCACGGTGTCACGCTACTCGGTTCTGGCCCAGATCTGGAACGGGCGGGTCGTCCGCATCCCGCGGCGCGCCGCCGCGGGCGGCGGGTCCCGCCTGGTCTTCATCGTGCCCAGGCTCCCCGGGCTCGATTTCGCCGACCAGCACCGTCCGGCTCTGGCCGGCCGACGCCGACTCCTTGCGGAACGACTCGTAGACCTCGAGCAGCATCTGCTTCTGCCGCTCGGTGAGCTCTGGATCGCCCAGCACCGCGTCGCGCACCCCGGTGCCCGACGGCCGGTCCTCGAGGAAGCCAGCCTGGACGTACAGCGCCTCCGCCGAGATCCGCAGCCCGCGGGCGATCTGCTGGAGGATGTCGGCGCTCGGGCGGCGCAGGCCGCGCTCGATCTGGCTGAGATACGGGTTGGAGACGCCCGCCGCCTGGGCCAGCTGGCGGAGCGAGATCTTGGCCTGCTCGCGCTGCTCGCGGATGTAGGCCCCGATTGCTGGAACGTTAACCGGACTCATGCTTCCAGTCTCGCTCCTAGTGCTTGCACTTGCAAACCGCTCGCTGGGACTGCTGTCCTGCGGTGGCGTTAAAGGAGGGTCGTCCCCCTTTAGCTAGCGCTAACTCGCGGCGCGACCGTCCGCGAGCGCCAGGCCCGCCACGCCCTCGGCGCCCGACTTCAGCAGAAGGCCCGGACTTGTTCGACGACCGCGGGAAGATGGGCGTGTCCACCGCCGTCGAGGCCGGCCCAGCTTCGCTGTGTCATGGCAGGCACAATTCCTTCTCGTGCGACTTGTCGTCCAGCGGGCCAGCCAGGCAAGCGTCGAGGTGAACGGGGTGACCGTCGGCACCCTGCCCGGGCCTGGCCTGGTCGTGCTGGTCGGAGTGACCCACACGGACACCGCGCAGATCGCGGCAGCCCTCGCCCGCAAGGTTTACCATCTGCGGATTCTCGCGGGAGAGAAATCGTGCGCGGACACCGGTGCGCCGCTGCTCGTGATCAGCCAGTTCACCCTCTACGCCGAGACCAGGAAGGGACGCCGGCCCACCTGGCAGGCGGCCGCGCCGGGCGCGGTCGCCGAGCCGCTGGTCACCGCCTTCGCCGACGCGCTGCGAGGGCTTGGCGCCAGCGTACAGACGGGCGTGTTCGGCGCGGACATGCAGGTCATGCTCGTTAACGACGGTCCTGTCACCTTGATCCTGGACGCGTAGCGCCAGGATGCACGCCGCCGTGGGGGATAACGCCGGGGGGCATAACGCCGCGGGCCGCAGCCTTCGCCGCCGACAGATGACGGCGGGTGAACGCCAGCGACTCCGCCAGGTCGACCCGGCGCTCCTCGCTGGTCAGCGCGCGCCGGGTATTCACCTCGAGCACCACCATCCCGGCGTATCCGCGGGATCCGAGGCTGGCCAGCAGTTCCGCGCACGGCTGGCTGCCGTGGCCGGGGACCAGGTGCTCGTCGGGCAGGCCCGCCGCCGTGCCGTCGGCCATGTGCACGTGGGCCAGCCTGCTCCCGAGATCGTCGGCCATCGTCAGCGCGTCGGACCCCGACACGGCGGTGTGCGAGAGGTCCAGGGTGGCGTGCGGGGTGTCCAGCTCGACCGGGTTCCAGTGCGGCGCGTACGTGGTCACCTCGGCGCCCCGCGCCCGCAGCGGGTAAAGGTTCTCAACGGCGAACACGACGTCGGTCTCCTCGCCCATCCGGGTCAGGCCTATCTCGAATTCCCGGGCGTAGTCACGCTGCCAGCGGAACGGCGGATGGACCACGACGACCTTCGAGCCGAGCTTCTCGGCCACCTCCCGGGCGCGGTCCAGCTTGCCCCAAGGGTCGCGCCCCCAGACTCGCTGAGTGATCAGCAGGCATGGCGCGTGCACTGCCAGGACCGGAACGCCATGGTAGTCAGAGAGCCTGCGGAGAACATCCAGGTCCTGGCTGACCAGGTCCATGGTGACCATGACCTCGATCCCGTCATACCCGAGGCGTGCCGCTGCCTCGAAGGCGTCGGCCGTCCGCTCTGGGTAGACCGAGGCCGTGGACAGCGCCACTTCCACGCCGGCTGTCGGCACCGGCCGGTACCGTGCCAGGCATGGGAAAGTCTGCCGCTGCGGCCGCGCTCTACCAGTGCTCCGAGTGCGGCTGGCAGAGCACGAGGTGGGCCGGGCGGTGTGGCAAGTGCGAGGAGTGGGGCACGGTCGTCGAGGCCAGGGTTCCGGCGCGAGAGCGGCGGCTCGCCCAGGCCAGGAGCGCGGCGGTGAGGAACGGCCGGGCGGCCGGGCCCGGCCGGGTCGCGACGGCCGCGGTACCGATCGCCGACATCGACGTCTCCGTGGCGCGCGCGCGGCCCACCGGACTCGGCGAGCTTGACCGGGTGCTCGGCGGCGGGCTTGTCCCCGGCGCGGTGGTCCTGCTCGCCGGAGAGCCGGGTGTGGGCAAGTCCACACTGCTGCTCGAGGCGGGCGCTCTGGCGGCGCGCCAGGGCCGGGTCCTGTACGTGACGGGCGAGGAGTCCGCGGCTCAGGTGCGGCTCCGCGCGGACCGGGTCGGGGCGATCAGCCAGAATCTCTTCCTCGCCGCAGAGACCGACTTCGGCGCCCTGCTCGAGCACGTGGACACGGTCAACCCCGACTTGCTCATCGTCGACTCGGTGCAGACCATCTCGGCTCAGGACATCGACGGCACCCCCGGCGGGGTCGCGCAGGTCCGCGAGGTCACCAGCGCGCTCACGGCCCTCGCCAAGCAGCGGACTCTGACCACCGTGCTCGTGGGCCACGTAACCAAGGACGGCTCGATCGCGGGCCCGCGCTCGCTCGAGCACCTGGTGGACGTGGTCCTGAACTTCGACGGCGACCGGCATGCTCAGCTGCGCATGGTCAGGGCGCTGAAGAACCGGTACGGGCCGACCGACGAGATCGGCTGCTTCGAGCTCGGGGAGTACGGCCTGGTCGAGCTCCCCGATCCGAGCGGGCTGTTCCTGTCCCGGCTGCGCGAGCCGGTCCCCGGAACCTGCGTGACCGTGACGCTGGAGGGCCGGCGCCCGCTCCTCGCCGAGGTGCAGACGCTGATCTGCGAGACCACCGGAGAACCGCGCCGGGTCACGTCGGGCCTCGACTGGCCTCGGGTCGGCATGGTCCTGGCGGTCTTGCAGCGCCGGGCCGGGGTGACGATCGGCAAGAAGGACATCTACGCGGCGACCGTGGGCGGGGTCCGGCTGACCGAGCCGTCCGTGGACCTGGCCATCGCGCTCGCCCTGGCCAGCGCGACGTGCGACCTGAGTCTGCCCGCAGGCCTGATCGCCATCGGCGAGGTCGGGCTGGCCGGCGAGATACGACGGGTCGCCGGCGTGCAGCGCCGCCTGTCGGAGGCGGAGCGGATGGGATTCCGGCGCGCGATCGTGCCGCCGGGCTCGCCGCGCCTGCCCCCTGGCGAGGCCCCGGCGATGGCCGTCGTCGAGGCGGCGGACATCGGGCGAGCGATCGCCGCGGCGCTCGGAGGATCGAGCGACTAGGCGGCGACGAAGGCCGAGGTGAGCGTCGCCGGGCCGCCCTCGCGGCGCTGGCGCCGGGCACGGCGTTGCGGGACGGCCTGGAGCGGATTCTGCGCGGCAGCACCGGCGCGCTGATCGTCCTCGGCTACGATCAGGCGGTCGCGGACCTCTGCTCGGGTGGATTCGACCTGAACGTCGGGTTCTCGGCCACGCGACTGCGCGAGCTGGCGAAGATGGACGGCGCGATCGTGCTCGACGCCGCGGCGCGCACGATAGTTCGAGCGGCCGTCCAGCTCGTCCCCGACCCAGGCATCCCGACCGACGAGGCCGGTACCCGGCACCGGACCGCAGAACGCGCGGCGAAGCAGACCGGGTACCCCGTGATCTCGGTCAGCAAGTCGATGCGGATCATCTCGCTGTTCATCGACGGGGTCCGGTTCGTGCTCGAGGACTCCGCCGCCATCTTGTCGCACGCCAATCAGGCTCTCGCGACCCTGGAGCGGTACCGGCGCAGGCTGGACGAGGTCTCCGGCGCGCTCTCGGCGCTGGAGATCGAGGATCTCGCCACCGTCCGTGACGTCACCGCCATGGCCCAGCGGCTGGAGATGGTCCGCCGCATCGCGGGCGAGATCGAGGGTTACATGGTGGAGCTCGGCACCGACGGCCGGCTGCTCGCGCTGCACCTTGACGAGCTCGTCGCCGGCACCGCCCAGGAGCGGGTACTGCTGGCGCAGGACTACCCTCCGGCACCGCCCGATGGCCGCGCAGACGGCGGCCGCGCGGCGGCCGCCGCCGTGCTCGCCAGGCTGGAGCGCCTGCCCCTCGACGAGCTCCTCGACATGGCGGCCGTCGCCGCCGTGCTCGGGTTCGGCGGGGACGAGAACCCGTGCCTGGACGAGCGGGTTAGCCCGCATGGGTATCGCCTGCTGGCCAGGGTCCCGCGGATCCCCAGGCCCGCGGTGGACAGCCTCATCGAGCACTTTGGCGGGCTGCAGAAGCTGCTGGCCGCCAGCGTGGCGGACCTGAACCAGGTCCAGGGCGTCGGGGCCGCCGACGCCCGCAGCGTCCGAGAGGGCCTGTCCAGGCTCGCGGAGTCGTCGATCATGGACCGGTATGTTTAGCACGGCGGGTGCCGCCGGGACGGTTCGTCAGCCCAGCGTGAACGTCACCGAGTTGCTGGCCAGGCCGCCGTCAGACGCGGCCGCCGCGAAGCTCCCCGCGGCGACCTGGCGTGAGGCCGCTTTGCACCCGGGCGCCGAGGTCTCGCGATCCCACGAGAGCGGCAAGACCGTCGGCACGCCCCGGGCCAGGTCGGTCAGCAGCGAGCCTTGCCCCGCAACGCAGTCGGCCGAGCTCCAGATCCGCTTACCGCGCGCGGTGATGACCAGCGCCAGGAACTTGGGGCCGACGTTGAAGGCACATGTCCGGGCGGCCGTGGATACCACGTCCACGTCGAACTCGGGCAGTTGGCCGCGGCCGTAGCTGTCCTGGCCGGAGAACAGGCTGAGAACTACCTCGCCCGGCTTGCAGGCCGGCGCAAGCCCCGGTGACGCCGATCCGGCGGATTGTGCCGGGTCCGGTGACGGCGCGGCCGGCGCGGGGCCGCCAGGCGGGGCGGGGGATGAAAGAGCCGCCGGCATGGACGACGTCGAGGCCCGCGCGGCGGCGGCGGAACCGGACGCGCCGCCGCCCCCAGACCCCCCGGAGGCGGCCCCTCTCGTGTCAGCCCCGCGTACCGAGGACCGGTGCCCGGCGCCGGCCGCCGGGCTGGCGCCGCCCGCGGCGAGAACGCCGGAGAAGGCCCAGGCAATCACGGCCAGAATGGCGAGGCCGACGACGAGGGCCAGAAACCGCCTCCTCCAGTAGGTCATGGGCAGCGGCTGACGTTCCCCCGATTGATAACGGAACGTGTTCATGCCCATGCGATGAGTATGCAAGAGCAGGCATGGGCCTGGTCGGCAACGGGTACGCCGGGCCGGTGCTGCGCTGGTATGCGGCGCACGCTCGGGATCTCCCGTGGAGACTTCCCGGCGCCTCGGCCTGGTCGGTGCTGGTGAGCGAGATCATGCTGCAGCAGACGCCGGTCGCGCGCGTGCTACCCGCGCATGCGGCCTGGCTGGCCCGGTGGCCGACCCCGCAGTCGCTGGCGGCCGCGGCCCCAGGCGACGCCGTCAGGCAGTGGGGACGGCTCGGCTATCCTCGCCGGGCTCTGTGGCTGCACGCCACCGCCACGATCTTGACCGACGATCACGGGGGGCAGGTCCCCGCGTCCGTGCAGACCCTGCGCGGGCTGCCCGGAGTGGGCAGCTACACCGCGGCCGCCGTGGCCAGCTTCGCCTTCGGCCAGCGCCATGCGGTCCTGGACACGAACGCGCGCCGGGTCCTCGCCCGCCTGGTGCGCGGCGAACAGATGCCGCCGCGCAGCGCCTCAGCTGCCGAGGTCAAGCTCGCCGAGGCCCTGCTCCCGGCCGCGCCAAGCCGCGCCGCGCGGTGGTCGGTCGCCGTCATGGAACTCGGGGCGCTGGTCTGCAGGGCCGCCCGGCCGGAGTGTGCCAGCTGCCCGGTTGCGCGGCAGTGTGCGTGGCGCCGCGCGGGAAGCCCGGCCGGGCCGATGCGGCCAGCGTCGCAGCGTTACGTGGGCAGTGACCGCGAGTGCCGTGGCCGGATGCTGGCCGTCCTCAGGGCGGCGGCGGAGCCGGTGCCAGCGGCCCGCCTGGAGGCGGCGTGGCCGGATCGGGCGCAGCAGGCCAGGGCGCTGAGCGCGCTGGTCGGCGACGGGCTGGCGGCGGCCCTGGACCACCAGACGTACGCGCTGCCCGGCGGCACGCCGGGCGCTCGTACTGGCGTGGCCTAAGCCCGGCCGCGGTATCCCGACCGCAGACACCGGCAGCCCTCGCGCGCCGCTCCGGGTAAAAGTGTGCAGAAGTGGCTGTGCACGCGACCACTTCTGCATACAAATCGCGCGCCCGGTCACGATCCACGGTGACCGGGCGCGCGATCGGTAACGTTCGGAGCTAGCCGGCGCTCAGCCGCCCCTCGGTGCCGGTGCTCGAGCCGCTGCTGCTGACCCCGGTCGCGGCCGGCTTGGTGTCGACCTCGGCCGGCACCACGTCGGGAACGTCCTGGGGCTTGGGCTCGCCCTTGAAGACGAACGTCGCCTCCGGCCCGGTGCCCTCGGCGTCGACCATCACGATCTGGCCCGCCTTCAGCTCGCCGAACAGGATCTTCTCCGACAGGTTGTCCTCGATCTCCCG
>WNFI01095424.1_pt1 | contig 40550 bp, 40 predicted proteins | sample 5400471 | NCBI WGS metagenome assembly WNFI01 (sample SAMN13153348, study PRJNA577476) | soil metagenome | isolation source: 100 cm saprolite on Douglas fir-dominated hillslope | place: USA:California | collected 2013-09-17 | reverse complement strand
GATGGCCATCGGCGACGGGCTGATCAAAACCTTTGCGCTGCGCGGGACCAAGGACAATCCGCCCTACCTGCACGACGAGCGTCTGCTGACGCTGGAGGATACAGTCGAGTTCTTCAACCTGATCCTCGGCACGAAACTTGCGCTGGAGGAGAAGCAGGATCTGGTGGCGTTCCTGCGCACCCTCTAGCCGGCATGGAGTTGTTGTAACGGGAAACGCTGAAGCATCGTATCGACGGTGGGCCGAGGGAGACAAACCCATCCAGATTGTCCATGTCCGTTGATGCGCGTCCAGCTATGCGGTCGGTTAGCCGATCTCGTAACAACCTTTGGATAGAAGGCCGTGCGCTCGCACCTTTATCTCAGTTAACTAACTCACCCAACAGCGCGTTCGCGCAAATGGTATTGGAGATCACCATGAAAAGATCAGCTTTCAATTTTGGGCTGGTAGTGTTTGTCTGCCTTTCCATGTCGGTATTGGCGGATACCATCTATTCCTTCCAGACGGTTATCTTCCCGGGCGATACCTTCGTCCAGTTGCTCGGCATTAACAATGCCGGCAAGATAGCTGGCTATCACGGAAGTGGCGCTCCTGGACACCCCAACCAAGGGTTTACCCTGACCCTGCCTAACCAGTTCACCAGCGAAAATTTTCCCGGCTCGGTGCAGACCCAGGTCATCGGGATCAACAATAGAGGGAACACAGACGGATTCTATATCGATTCCGCTGGGGTCACCCACGGGTTCATCGACATACAAGCCACCTTCTTCAAAATCGACTTTCCTGACGCGACCTCGGTTTTGACCCAACTGCTCGGCTTAAATGACAAAAACGAGGCGGCCGGGTATTGGCAGAATGCTGCTGGCACCCAGTTTCCTTTTACCTGGGTGAGCGGAGTGTTCACGCCGCTCGACTCAATGCTTCCGTCGAATACCAGCGCCCAGGCAACAGGCGTAAACAACGCGGGAGACGTTTCCGGGTTTTACGTCGATAGTGCCGGCGTCAACCACGGATTCCTCTTGCACAATGGTGTGGTAACGATACTCGATTTTCCTGGTGCTACCCTCACGCAGGCCTTCGGTTTGAACAATCGGCATCAGGTGGTAGGGATTTACATGGACGCGGCTGGCAATACGCATGGCTTTCTGTATGACGCCACGGCCCTCGAATTTCAGTCGGTAAACGACCCCAGAGGCGTCGATACGACGGACATCAATGGGATCAACGACGTTGGTCAGATTGTCGGATTTTTTGTTGACCCGATAACTGGGAACACGAATGGTTTTGTCGGCAGAATAGCCCGTTGTGTCGACTAGGAACTGCAGTTCACTCCAGGAGATTCAGGCGGGATGGTCTTCGCAAGGCTGTCTCGCCTGTTTTAGCACCTGCCTTCTGCCAGCGAAATTCATCGAACGGACGCGCGTGCCTGCTTTCGTCTTCGGGTTATTCTCGATGCGAAGCGTTCCGTTAAGGTGCCCTTAGTTGTATACATTCCCGCTAAGAGAACTTAAGACGTTGAGAGTAACTCTCTACTCGAATGACGAGAAAAAAAGCGAGGAGCGTTTTCCATACGCTTGGCAATTGAAGATTGGCTTAATGTGCCTTAAGGATTGCGTCTGCCACGCGCGCCGCCTCCACCGCAGGCTTCACGTCGTGGGTGCGGAGGATATGGGCTCCCTTGAGAATGAGCGCGGTCTGGGTGGCCAGCGTTCCGAACAAGCGATCTTCGGGAGGGGCATCCTTGCCATCTTTTGCGAGAGTGCGGCCTACAAAGGATTTTCGCGACGTACCCGCCAGCAGGGGGAATCCCGCAGCCTGTAGCTCGCTGAAGCGTGACAACAGCGGATAGTTCTCGTCGAAACTCTTGCCGAAACCAAATCCGGGGTCGAGCACAATCCGCTCCCGGCGCACGCCGGAGAGGATGGCGGTCTCCGCCCATTCCTTGAGCTCGCGCTTGACCAGCAGCACTACGTCGCCGACGGGCGGCAGGGTTCGCCATTCGTCGGGGCGTCCGCGCATGTGCATGAGGACCGCGCCACACTTCAGTTCGGCGACGGTCTTTGCCATCTGCGGATCCCAGCGGAAGCCGCCGACGTCGTTTACGATCTCGGCTCCAGCGCTGATTGCGGCGCGGGCCACGGTCGCCTTGTACGTATCGACGGAGAGGATGGCCTGGGGATGTTTCTTCTTCAGTGCCGCTATCACCGGTAGGACACGCTTCATTTCTTCCTCGGCGGTCACCGGATTCCCTGCGGGAGTTTTGCGTAATTCGGCGTTCTGGCCGGCGCCGCCCGGTACCGCTACACGCGTACCAGGACGCGTGGATTCTCCGCCGATGTCGAGAATGTCAGCGCCTTCATTCAGCAAATGTTCTGCGTATTCGATGGCCTGGTCCCGGTCCAGATACAAACCGCCGTCAGAGAAGGAGTCCGGCGTGACGTTCACGATCCCCATGATCAGCGTGCGCTTCCCGAGTTCCAGCGCTCGGGCACCCAGGTTCCATTGGAAGACTGCTCTCATGGCGCACGATTCTAAATGACGCCGCTCGAAATAATGAAGAACGGCTTCGGCAGGATTGTGCGCGGGCAGGAAGATCAGCTTACGCGAGGATCGGGTTCGGGAATTCGCTATCTGCTGCGTCGGGCCGCGCCTTGCCGCTTGCGCATTGCGTGGACGGCCCCGGGACCGGTGCCGGTCGGGGGTTTCCGCATTCCATCCAACAGCTCTTTGACGACTACCGCATTATTGTGCTTCTCATTTTTCGACGCAAACAGAAGTGTCAGGCGCTTTTTCTTGTGCGCCAGGGCGTAGAGTTTGCGCAATTCGATGTCAGCTTCGGGATGCCGCGAAAGCTCCTTTAGATATTTCTTGCGAAAGGTTAGCCAATGGCTGGGCTGGGCATGGAACCACTTGCGCAATTCGTTGGAGGGAGCCAGCTTTCGCAGCCACTCGTCGACCTGGGCTTGCGCCTTGGTCAGGCCGCGGGGCCAAAGGCGGTCAACCAGCACGCGTGATCCGTCTGTGCGCGACACCGCCTCATAGACTCGCTTGACCGCGACCGGCATGGCTTTAATCTATGATTGTAAACTGCGGCGGTTGTGAGGCGCGGCGCTTGCTGTGCTTGTGCGAAACGAGAGAATTCATGCGGCTGTTGAACTTGGAGTCTATTCGGCGACGAAGATGGGATCGCCAACAGTGTCGCAGCTTTGTTTTCACGACGGTGATTGCCTTGCTCGTCATCTCGACGCTTGTATTGACACTTACGGGCTGTGACGTTGAGAGGCGCAGGTCAGATGCTGAACTTGGTCTCACACCGCAACAAGCAGCAGGACGTAAAGTGTACGACCAGTATTGTGACCGTTGCCACGAACCCTATTCCACCCGCGGCAAGAAGGGTCCGGGGCTCAAGGGAGTCTTTCAACACCAATATCTTTCTCTCAGCGGGCTCCCTGCGAATGACGAACGGGTCGCGGACATCGTGAACCACGGACGCAATGAAATGCCCGGGTTCAGCCAGACACTCAGCCCACAAGACGTCCAGGATCTGCTGGCCTACATGCATACTCTTTAGCAGAGACTTTCGGGCTTCCTCATTCCTAGCGTCCTAAAATTCATCAACCACGAAGGATACGAAGGGGCACAAAGGGAATGCTTAGAGGGATTCATATCTTTGTTGAGAACGAGATCACCGTGGGACGTGACTTCGTGTCCTTTGTGGTTGATGACTTTTAGCACACTACCCTTCATTCCTTTGCGCTGCGGTACGCCTGCGATTTCGTGGGATAATTCCTGAGTGAAAAGCACGGCCAAGTCGGAGCTTTTTCGGAAGCTGCCTTCCGTGGACGAACTGGTGCGCACTTCGCCGATCGCTGCGCTTGCTGCCAGCCAGGGAGCGGCTGCTGTAACGGATGCTGCGCGGGCCGTTGTCGACTGGCTGCGGGAGGAAATTTCTTCGGGACTGCTGGACGAACAGGGCCTCGACTTGGCGCTCTCGGGCGTTGCAGGAGCAATCGAAGAACAACTCCGCCGGGTGCACCGCTTCTCACTGCGCTCAGTGATCAATGCCACCGGGGTTATCCTGCATACCAATCTTGGCCGCGCGCCGCTGGCCGAATCTGCGATTGATCATATCCGGGAGACGTCAGCGACTTATTCGAATCTGGAGTTTGATGTTGAAGGCGGGGAGCGCGGCAAGCGGGATGTCCACGTGGCGCGGTTGTTTCAGAGACTGCTTAGTGACGAGAACTTTGCGGATGGCGGCAGTGTAACCGCACCGACGAAAACCGCCGAGCTTCGCTCGGCTGGACAGCCGAGGGCGCCTGTCCCCACACAAGCACCTGTACCCACACGAGCACCCGTCCCCACACTAGCCGATATTTCTACCATCGTTGTTAATAATAATGCTGCTGCGGTTCTGCTCGTGCTCAATACGCTTGCCGATGGCGGAGAAGTTATTGTCTCGCGTGGGGAACTGGTTGAGATTGGCGGTTCGTTCCGCATTCCGGACGTGATGGCGAAATCTGGGGCGATTCTGCGGGAAGTCGGCACTACGAACCGAACTCGCATTTCCGACTATGAGCACGCCCTTAGCGAGCGCACCAAGTTGTTGCTGCGCGTGCACCGCTCAAACTTCGCGATTACCGGATTCACCGAGCAGGCTTCCACCGCGGGACTTGTGGCCCTGGCCCGGAAGCGTGGGCTGCCATTGGTGGAAGACCTGGGGAGCGGCGCGCTTGTGGAGCTGCAGTCTATTGGAATCGGCGAACCCAGCGTCCTTGACAGCGTCCGGGCCGGGGTGGATGTCGTGACTTACAGCGGAGACAAACTTCTCGGTGGGCCGCAAGCGGGGCTGATCAGCGGCCGGCGTGAGTTGATCGCGCGCATGCGCTCGAATTCGCTGTTCCGCGCCTTGCGCGTGGACAAGCTTACTTATGCTGCGCTTGAAGCAACGCTGCTGGCTTATGTGAGGCGCGACCACCATGCCATCCCCACGCTGCGGATGATGCGTCTCACGAAGGATGAGATTGGCAGGCGCGCCGAGAAATTGGCGGCACAGATCAAGTCGTCGACCTTGCCCTCCAAGTTGCAAGTTGAGGTGATCGACGGAGAATCCGTGATTGGCGGAGGTGCTGCGCCATCTTCGGTGTTGCCGAGCCGACGGCTGGCATTGACGTGCAGCGATCTCAGCGCCGACGAGTTAGCAGGCCGCCTGCGCGCGAACGATCCTCCGATCATCGCGAGGATCGAAGAAGGGCGTGTGCTGCTGGATTTGCGAACAGTATTTCCGGCACAGGATGCCGCGCTGGCTGCGGCTCTTCAGCGAATCGCCGCTTGACTTTCCCGCATCAAAACGACCTTGGCTCTCCTTTACACCATTGGACATTCGACGCGCCCTCTCGCCGATCTGATCGAGGCGCTGCAGGCGCACACGATTCAAACCCTGGTTGATATCCGTGCCTTTCCCATGTCGCGCCGGCTGCCACAGTTCAATCGCGACGCGCTCGAAAAGAGCCTGCCGGTGGTGGGGATCCGCTATGTCTGGATGCAGGCTCTGGGAGGCTATCGCAAGAAAATTGTGGAGGACTCGCCCAATATCGGTTTGCGCAATGCGAGCTTTCGCAACTACGCCGACTACATGCTGACGCCAGAATTTAATAGAGCAATGGGGGAATTGGTGTCGCTGGCCGAGAGCTCGCGCACCGCGTACATGTGCGCGGAGCGGGTTTATTTTCGTTGCCACCGCATGCTGGTCTCTGACTGGCTGGTAGGGCACGGCCACGACGTGATGCATATCGACGGAAGCGGCGCCGCCAAACCGCATCAGCTTACCAAGGAAGCCCGTATGATCGAGGGCGAACTGATTTACCGCGGGGATAGACTGCTATAGAGGCTGCGGAAAAATACAGTGTGAGTACCTCAGAGGCTGAAGCCCTCATTGAAAACAGGGCCCAATCGCAGCGCTGAAAGCGCTGCGCCACCCAAAACCGGAGTTTTTTCGCAGCCTCTATAAGCGTTTGAGAATGAAATCATGATCGTGGGGACGGGGATTGATATCGCCGAAGTTCTACGCGTTCGGCATGCGATCGAGCGCTTCGGGGACCGCTTTCTGCAGCGCATTTTTACCGCGGGAGAGATCCGCTACTGCGACTCCAAGGCAAATCGCATCGAGCGTTACGCCGCGCGCTTTGCCGCCAAGGAGGCCGCGATGAAGGCCCTGGGCACGGGCTGGAATCACGGCGTGCGCTGGCGCGATTGCGAGGTCGTGCGCATGCCTGGCGGCCGCCCGACTATCAGCTTTCACGGCCGAGCCGCGGAGTTCGCCGCACGGTTGGGCGTCAAGAATGCAGCGCTCTCGCTGTCGCATACCGCCGAGCAGGCGATCGCGCAAGTTATCCTCGAAAACTGATCGGCGGCTCAGTGTGAGATGGAAGCGAGCCAAACGCGCGATTGTTGCGTCGCAAAGAACGCGACGCGTCGCGCGGCTCGCCCAGGTCCTTCACTGCGCAAAAAACGCTTGTTCAGGATGACACGCCGTAGGCGACGAGCAACGGTTATGGGCACGATCACCTTCTGCTAGACTCTTGCCTTCCGAACTCTTATGTCCGTGACCACGAGTACGACTCCGATGTCGCTCGCCAGCAGGAGCGAAATTCCAGAGAGAATTCTGCTCGCTGGGCTGGCGCTCACCAGCTTCTCGGCGTTGCTGCTCGAACTCTCACTGACGCGGCTGTTTTCTGTGGTGCTGTTTTACCACTTTGCGTTTCTCGCCATTTCGATTGCGCTGCTGGGCCTTGGCGCCGGGGGAGTCTTTGCGTATCTGCTAAAGACGAAACTTGGCGCGGTGGACACACGCTGGCTGGCCGCGCGATTGTGCATGGCAAATTCTGTGGTCGTCCTGGCGGTGTTGGAGATCGTCCTGCACGTTCCCGTGGCTCTCGAAGTGTCGGGGGCAAATTTCCTGCATCTGACTGTGCTCTATCTGGCCGCAGCGGTGCCATTTTTTCTGACGGGATTGCTTTTTTCGGTTGTATTCGCGCGGGAAGCCCATCGCATTCCGCGGCTTTACGGGGCGGACCTGTGCGGAGGCGCGCTGGCATGCCTGGCCGTCGTGTTCCTGTTGAACTGGATCGGAGGGCCAAACACGATCCTGTTTGCGGGCGTCACCATGGTGGCAGCGGGCGCCGTGTGGGCTGAATCGAGAATTACCCGCCGGACTGCGGGGTTGTTTGCAATCGCGCTAGTCGGCCTCATCGCTGCGAACCACTCAGGCCAGCTCATCGATGTGGTCTATGCCAAGGGGATGTTTCGGGATCCAGACTGGGTCGAATTCGCACGCTGGAATGCGCTGTCGCGAGTCGAAGTGGATCGCCAGGGTCAAGCCAAGGCTATTGTCATCGACGCTGATGCTTCCACGTTCATCATGAATTGCGACCTGGCGCACTGGCATGGTTCGGAGTGGGAGCGCAATCTCATGGCGGCTCCGCCGGCGTTGGCCAATGTTCTGCGTCCGCGTGGGGAGTTCGCAATTATCGGGCCGGGCGGTGGGGTTGACGTGCTCCGCGCCGTCGCGACCGGCAGTCCCAGCGTTACCGGGATTGAGATCAATCCCATCATCGCCAATACGATCATGCGTGGGCGGTATGCGGACTATGCGCAACATCTCTACGAACGTCCGGAAGTGCACATTCACGTGACCGACGGCCGATCTTACCTGCGCTCGACGCCGCAGCAGTTCGACGTGGTGCAAATGACGCTGGTGGACACCTGGGCCTCGACTGCGGCGGGCGCTTTCGCCCTGAGCGAGAACAATCTCTACACGGTGGAAGCCTTCCGGGAATATTTCGAGCACCTAAAACCGGACGGCATCGTCGCCATAACCCGGTGGGAATTCCGCCAGCCGCGGGAGGCTCTGCGCGTAGTTTCGGTGGCGATGCAAGCGTTGCATAACCTTGGCGTGGGCAATCCGGCGCACAACTTTATCGTGGCTTCGCAAGGGGCGTTTGACGAAGACGGGATTCCAGTTGTGGTGCTGGCCAAGAAAACTGCGTTTACCGCGGAGGAAGAGTCTGCGGTGCGGGCTCACTTCGACCGGTATGGCGAACTCGATCCGCTCTATCTGCCCTCGGAGCGGGGCCATAACGCGTTTTCTGATCTGATCGCCAGCAACGATCCTTATAGGTTTGCGCAGAGCTATGCCTACAACGTAGCTCCGGTCAGCGATAACGCACCGTTCTTTTTCTTCACGCTCAAGGCCGGGCAAATCCTCCAGCAGGGGCTGCGGCAGGCCATCGATTGGAAGGTAAACCTTGGAGTCCTGGTTTTACTTCTTGTCCTGATGATTTCCGTGGTGGCTGTGATTGCTTTTCTGGTTCTGCCGCTGGCACTGAGAGGAGGGAGCCGGCGACACTCGCCGTTGCCGCTGCTCTACTTCGTCGCGGTGGGCCTCGGCTACATCCTGGTGGAGATCGCCTTCATCCAGCGCTTTGTGCTTTTCCTGGGACATCCCACGTACGCACTTACGGTTGTGATTTTTCTTCTGATGCTTTCGAGCGGGGCGGGCAGCCTGTTCTCGCGCCTCTGGCTTCCCCGGACCGAGATGGTCTGGGTGCCATTGGCGCTGGTGATCGCAACCCTGATTTTCGACCTCTTCTTTATGCCCAGCAGATTGGCGGTTCTGGTGGGACTGGGATTGGGCTATCGATTTCTGATCAGCGCCGTCCTGCTCGTGCCTCTTGGCTTCGTGATGGGGATGCCTTTCCCCACAGGCTTGCGCGCACTGGACCCGGCTGGCCGGGGCTCCTCCGATGGCCCTGTTGCTAACTTCTGCACTGCATTCCAAAGCCACTTAGACCGAGCCCCGGTTTTGTTATGATGCAGCGAGGGGTTGGTCGCGAGTGCGAGCTGTTGGCGCGACGGAGAGAAACCACACGCAAACTGGCGCTATGAGGAAATCTTTTGCCTAGCCAGAAGCAGCTCAAGTGGTCGCAACTGCGGGTTGGGATCACGGTGATCGTTGCTAGTTTGTTCCTGGCACTGCTCCTGTTCCTGATGAGCGGAACGGTCGGCATGTTTACCACCCACATCACTCTCAAATCCTACTTCGACAATATCAGCGGCTTGCGTGTAGGTGCTCCCGTACGACTGAGCGGCGTCGACATCGGAAACGTGTCGAAAATCCGGATCGTTCCCGACAAGGATAAGCAGCTTACGCCCGTGGAAATTACAATGAAGGTGAGCACGAAGTACCTCTTCAGCCTGCGCCGCGATTCGCTGACGTCGCTCGAAACCGCCGGCGTGCTGGGTGAGTATTACCTGGACATCGATAGCTCCCAGGCCATCGCCCCTACGGTGCAGGATGGCGACGTTCTGGCTACGCGGGTCCATCCGGATTTCAACCAGGTGGTTCGCTCCAGCCAAGGTACCTTGCAGAATATGGACGCGTTGCTCAAGCGCCTGGATCGGATCGTCGCCTTCGTGGAGAGTGGCAAGGGTTCCATTGGCAAGCTGATTTACGATCCGACGCTGTATGACCGCTTCTCCTCAACGGTGTACGAGTTCAAGGGAATCGTGGACCAGATCTCCAAAGGACAAGGCAGTCTGGGATCGCTTATCAGCAGCGACGAAGCTTACAAGAAGTTCACCGCCACACTCGACAAAATGAATGCCGTGATCGATGACTTGCAGCAGGGAAAGGGAACGGCCGGAAAGTTCTTGAAAGATCCGTCGTTGTATAACAATGCCAACGACACCGTGGCAAACATGAGGAAGCTGACCGAGGACATCAACGCCGGCAAAGGCACCCTGGGCAAGCTGACAAAAGACGAGGAGCTGGCCCGCAAACTGGATAACACGATCAGCAGACTCTCAGCCCTGACCAGCGGCCTGGAAGCAGGCCAAGGCACGGCGGGAAGGCTTTTCAAGGATGAATCGCTCTACAACAATGCGAGCGAGATGCTGGTCGAGAGCCGCAACCTGGTCAAAGCCATCCGGGAAAATCCCAAGAAGTATCTCAGCATAAAATTGCACGTCTTCTGAGGTGAGGACTCCGAGGCCCTTCGGGGGCTGAAGCCCATAGAATAAAGAGAAATCTTATCGCAGCGCTGAAAGCGCTGCGCCACCCAAAAGCACATACAATTCAAAACAAAAGCCCACACAACTCAAACCTAGGTTCGCACGCGGACCGCTTAGTGCTCGCCGATTCCGAAGACCATTCCGAGCAGCAGGATCAGCAGCACGCCCAGGGAGATCCAGCCGTACTTCCAGTCTTTTTCGCGAAAAAAAAGAACGCAGGCGACGAGCACGCGAACCACGGGAGTGGCCAGCATCAAGAGCACACCGGCGCGCTCAATGTCCAAGGGAAGATGACCACTGACAAATAGCCCGGCGATCAGTCCGGCCAGCATGATGAAGAAGCAGCCGAACGCACCGATGCGCAGCACAAGCCCGACCGCGCGGTCGAACTCGGGTTCTCGCACCTGGCTCATGCGGCGCCTCCGCTCGCCAGATGTACAAGCAAATGTCCGGCAAGATAAAGCATGATCGCGACCAGCAGATAAACTACGTACCGCGCGTGAATGCGAGGCGCCAGCCGTGCGCCCAGCAGTGAGCCCAGGAAGACCCCGACGGCCAAAGGAGCGGCGATGTTCACGAGAATATCTCCGCGGCGGTAGTAGACGATTGCGCTGGCTGTGGCGGTCACGCCGATCATGAAGTTGGAAGTCGCCGCGGCCACAACCAGCGGCACATTCATGAAGAGATACATTACGGGGACCTTGATGGGCCCACCGCCAATTCCGAGCAGACCGGAGAGAGCTCCGGCCACCAATGATGCGCACAGACCAAGGGGATAACGTTGGGGTTCGTACGGAGGGATCACGAACTCCCCATCGCTTGAGGGCGGGGCTTCGTCCCCGGGCTTGATTTTTCCGCCGCGCCACAGAATCGTAATGGAGCTGTACAGAAGGAAGCCGGCAAACAAGCCTTCGAGCGCATTGCGGTTGAAGTAGCCGACCAGATAGGCGGTAATCGCGGCGCCAATCGCCGTGGCCAGTTCGAGCGTCATGCCCAGACGAATGTCGGTGGTGTGCCGCTGCAGGTGCACGGAAGAACTGGCCGCGGAAGTCGTGATGACCGCCACCAGGCTGGTGCCAATCGCCTGACGAATCGGAATGCCAAAATACAGAGCCAAGATGGGGGACAGCAGAATGCCGCCGCCGATGCCGGTAATCGCTCCCAGCAAGCCGGCAAAGAAGCCAAGCACAACCAGCAGGACGCTCACCACGTAGAGCGGAACCTCCGGCTGGCGCTCGGGCCGCGGGAAGTGTCGCCCATCGCTGATTTCAGAAGAACGATTTCGGCTGCTCCGGAAAGGAACATGAGCGAGTTAGGATACCACTCGCGGCTTCGAGGTAGCATCCGCCTGCTCGTGCGCGTGGTAACTGGAGCGCACCAGCGGTCCAGACTCGACGTGGCGGAAGCCGAACCGCATGGCCTCATCTCGCAGGTAGGTAAATTCCGCGGGCGTGTAGAAGCGGGCAATCGGCAAGTGATCCTTGGACGGGCGCAAGTACTGACCGACGGTGAGAATGTCGACGCCGCGCATTCCGAGATCGCGGAAGACTTCCACCAACTCGTCCGAGGTTTCGCCCAAGCCAACCATGACGCCGCTTTTTGTGACCATGCCGGGAGCGAACTTCTTCGCGTTCTCCAACAATGTGAGCGTGCGCTCGTAGCGGGCGCCGGAGCGTACGGCGCGATAGAGTCGTGGCACGGTCTCGGTGTTGTGGTTCAGCACATCGGGATTCGCGTCGAGAACAACTTTCAACGCTTCATCCAGTCCTTGAAAATCAGGGACCAAGACCTCAATGCGGCAGTCGGGAATGAGTTGGCGAATCTCTCGGATGGTCTCGGCAAAGATTTTGGCGCCGCCGAGGTTGTCATCGTCGCGGTTCACGCTGGTCACAACCGCGTGCTTTAAGCCCAGAGTGGCTACAGCCTCGGCTACCCGGCGCGGTTCGTCCCAGTCGATGGGCCCGGGCCTTCCCTTGGGCACGGCGCAAAAACCACAACGCCGCGTGCAGATATCACCCAGCAGCATGAACGTCGCGGTGCGATGATTCCAACACTCGCCGATGTTCGGACACTGGGCCGATTCGCAAACGGTATGCAGTCCCAGATCGCGAGCCAATTTCTTCAGGTTGTGGAAGTTGTCGCCGACGGGAGCTTTGGCTCGCAGCCATTCGGGCTTGGGCAGCCGGGGCGGCGGCCCGATCTCGATCTGGATCAACTGGGAGGTTCCTGCCATCGTTTTGATTCTACCAGTTTGGGCTCGGCTCCTTCGGGCCGACGTGCCGCCTTCCATCGTCCGGGGCGACTTCAGTCATCCGGAGGAAGCTAGGGATCCCACGCGTTGCTCGGGATGACAATCTTCTTTCTTACTTCCTTCTTCATCCGGCTTCGACTAGGCCGTAGGTGTGCTGCCAGCGGCCCCGCATGTAGACCAGGGCACGGCTGATTTCTTCGGGCGAAATCTCGGGGCTCGGTCCTGCGATTACGGCCGCCGCTTCGCGTTTGGCAGCTTCAAGCAACTCGCGGTCGCGAATGATGTTGGCGATGCGGAAGCTCGGCATCCCCGCTTGCCGCGTGCCGAAGAACTCACCTGGTCCGCGCAGTTCAAGATCGAGCTCGGCAATCTGGAAGCCGTCGTTGGTGCGTACCATGGCGTCGAGACGCCGTTCGCCTTCTTCAGTGACCTTGCCCCCCGTCATGAGGACGCAGTAAGACTTTGCGGCTCCGCGGCCGATCCGCCCTCGCAACTGGTGAAGCTGCGCCAGGCCAAAGCGCTCGGCATGTTCGATCACCATCACCGTCGCGTTGGGCACGTCTACGCCCACTTCGATGACCGTGGTTGCGACCAGAATCTGCAGCTCGCCTTTCTGGAACATCCGCATGACCTGGTCTTTCAAAGCGGGGTCCAGACGCCCATGGAGGAGACCGACCTTCAGATCGGCGAAAGTATGGCCGCTGAGTTCGCGATACATCTTGATCGCTGCCTTGAGCTCGCTCTCTTCATTCTCTTCGATGACGGGATAGACCACGTAAGCCTGGTGTCCGGCGAGGACGTGTTTGCGAACAAAGTCCCAGACTTCCGGAGAGCGCTCGTCCGCTACGCGCCGGGTGACGATGGGCGTGCGCCCCGGCGGAAGTTCATCGAGCACACTGAGATCGAGATCGCCATACAAAGTTAAGGCGAGGGTGCGCGGAATCGGCGTGGCGGTCATCACCAGCACGTCTGGCTCGGGAGAGTTCCTGTCTGCGGCTCTGCCCTGAAATCCAGCGCTGGTAGCGGCTTCTGCCGTGTCCTTCAGATCGGAGATTGCGGCGCCGGACACGCGACTCTGGACTGGCTCCGTCGACTTCTTCATCAGCTTCAGCCGCTGCATCACTCCGAAGCGGTGTTGTTCGTCCACGATCACCAGCCCTAGCTTGGCGAACTCAACTTTTTCTTCCAGCAGGGCATGCGTACCGATCACCAACTGCGCGTTGCCTTGCGCGATGTGCCGGCGGATGTCGCGCTTGCGGTCGGCTTCCAGGGAACCGGTCAGCAGGACGATGCGATAGCCCGCCGCTTCTAGAATTTGCCGTGCGGAAAAATAGTGCTGCTGGGCGAGAATCTCCGTGGGCGCCATGAGCGCCACCTGGCATCCATTTTCGATGGCGATGATCGCGGCTTCGAAGCCTACGATGGTCTTGCCCGATCCCACATCCCCTTGCAGCAGACGCCGCATGGGATAAGGCTTTTCCATGTCGCCGGCAATTTCCTTCAGCACCCGCTTCTGTGCCGCAGTGGGATGAAATGGCAAAATTTTCTTGATTGCCGCCCGGACACGTTCGTCCAAGGCGAAGGCGATTCCAGTTTCGGCTTTCTGCTGCCGCCGCTTCAGTTCCAGACCCAATTCGATAAAGAAGAGCTCGTCAAAAATCAGGCGGACATGCGCCGGAGTGCGCCAGCACTGCAAGTCCTGCAAGCTCTCGCCCGGCTCGGGCCAGTGCACCTTCCAGAGCGCCTGTTGCGGCGAAACTAGTCCCAGGCGCGAACGTATTCCCGCGGGGATGGGTTCTGGAAGGTCCGGCGTCAGGCTTTCTAGTGCCGTCCGAATGACGCGGCGAAACCAGCGCGGCGTGAGGCGTGCTTGTCCGATGGACTCATAGATGGGCACGATGCGCCCGATTTCCAGCGATTCCGCCGCCTTTTTCTCCGCACCGGCGTCGCTGCCCGCTTCGGCGGGATCGCCCAGCATCTCGATCTGTGGCTGGATGATCTGAAGTTCGCCGCTGCGCTGGTCCTGTTCTACTTTCCCGTATAGCGCGACCATCTGGCCGGGTTTGAACTTGTCCTGCAGATAGGCGCCGTGAAACCAAAGACAGCGCAAGCGGGAGCGTCCCTGTCCGATGGTGAGCTGGAAGATCGGCATGCGGCGCGTGCGGAAGAGGCCGGAGTTGCGCACTTCGCCGATGACGGAAGCCATTTCTCCGGGGCGCAATTCATTGATCCCGCGCGGGTTCAGCCGGTCTTCATAGCGAAAGGGAAGATAGTGCAGAAGATCGTCGACGGTGTGGATGCCTTTTGCTGCCAGGACCTCCGCGATGCGCGGACCAATGCCCTTGACGTACTTTACAGGCGTAGCAAGTTCTAGCATGCGAAAGGTCTCAAAGGATGTTAGCAGGTGCAAACGGCAGTTGCTGAGAACCCGGCGACCGGCTGCCGGCAACCGGGTAGAGCTCCGATGGTGTCTAAAGCATGTGCGTACGGGTCAACTCGGTGCTGGTCAACCTCGTCCAGGCATTGCTCGCCGTGATGCTGGGAAATGTTGTTTATTTCCTGTTAGCGCCCTCTCTCCCACCCGTGGCCCGGCACCACCCATTCCGGCTGGACTTGGGAATGGTGTTGGATTTCTGGTTCTGTCTGGTTGCCTACGGCCTGATCCGCACCGCCCGGAGATGGAAGTAACCGAGATAGCTATGTGGTGGAACTGCGGCTTCTCAGATGCTGCTGGCATTTCGCGGGCAGGAGTGCCCGCGCCACACATTCAAAACCTCACATAAGAAAGACAATGTTGTACCCGAAAAGGGGTTACTTTCGGAACCTCGGTAAGGGCCGCTGCTGACGATAGAATCCCCTTGGAATGGCAAAAATTGCGGTTCTGTACGACGCGGGCCAGGCCGTTCTCTCCACCTTTGATTTGGACGAGGTGTTGCAGAGAATCCTTGGGATCGCGCGCGACTACTTCCATCTACAAAACGTGGCGATCCTGTTGCTTGACAAGGAGCCACAGCGGTTGTGCGTCCGCTCGCAGATTGGGTGGGATGCCGGAGAAGACAAACTTTCCCTGGGGTTCGGCGAAGGGATTACGGGAGCCGCCGCACTGAAGAAGCAACCGGTTTACGCCCCTGATGTCAGCAAGGATTCTCGTTACGTTTGTTCCGCAAAGTCTACACGGTCGGAATTGGCCGTTCCCCTGATGGTCCGGGATGAGGTCGTAGGCGTGCTCGACTGCCAAAGCGATCGCATCAATCACTTCGACAACGACACCATCGATCTGCTGACTCTATTTTCGACCCAGGCTTCCATGGCGCTGCAGAACGCGCGCCTTTATTCGCTGGAGCGGCAGCGGGCACGTCAGCTTCAGGCTATCAATGCAATTGCGCAGCAAAGTACAGCGGTTCTAGATCTGGAGGAGCTTCTGTCGCGCGTTTGCTGTCTGATTCAGGACGCCTTCCAGGTGTCACACGTTTCGCTCTTCTTGCGCGAGGAAGGCGATATGGTGCTCCGGGCACACCATGGGACTCTGAAGCCTCGCATCTCACAGGGCGGACGTTTATCTGCGAATCGCGAGCCCTGGTCGCGCATCCTGGCTACTGGGGGGACATTGATCGAAAAAGATCTTCTCTCCGCGCCGGATGCGGTCAGACTTTTTGAGGAGTGCGATTCCGGAATGAGTATCCCGCTCGTTTCCTTCGGACAGGTCCTGGGTGTGATTGGCCTGCACAGCTCAAATCCGGGTGCCTTCGGCGAGATGGACCTGCAATCCCTGGAGTCGGTGGCCGACATCTGCGCCACGTCGATTCAGAACGCCCACTATGTTGAGCGCGTCAAACAACTGGCTTATCTCGACGGCCTGACCGGCATCTTCAACCGCCGCTTTTTTGAGTTGCGGATTATGGAGGAGATTGAGCGCGCGCGTCGCTACGGTACGGGCATGGCCGTGATTATGGTCGACATCGATCAGTTCAAACGCCTGAATGACGAGTTCGGACACCTGCTGGGCGATGAGGTTTTGCGGCAAGTTTCGTCCGTCTTCCACCAGCAATTGCGCAAGATTGACGTGTTATGCCGTTATGGAGGAGAGGAGTTTGGAATCCTGCTGACCCAGACCAATGCTGAACATGCCATCAGCGTAGCTGAAAAACTTCGGAAGACCATCGAGCAGTGGCAATTTCCGGGAGTGCCGCGGACCGTCACTGTCAGCGCGGGAGTCGCTGCCTTTCCGGATCATGGCACCACGCGGGATGACCTGGTCCGAGCCGCCGACACTGGTCTTTATGCCGCCAAACAAGCAGGACGAAATCATGTGTGTGCTGGAAGCCAGGCCCGTGGGACTTCCAACGGCCGCTAGAGCGCTTAGATATCCAGCCATTCGCCGCGCATCTCGTGCTGAAGGCGTTCCATTTCGTTTTTCAGTTTTTCCTGTTCTCTTTTAAGCTGTTGCTGAAGTTGCGGCTGCAATTCGCGCTTTAGTTTCGTCGCCTGCTCCAGTGCCAGCTTCTTCTGCTCGCAGAGCGTCTTGCGCATTTCCTGCGCAGCTTTACCGGCCTCTTCGGAGGCCAATTCCATTTGCGGCCGGAGTCGCGCGATTTCGGCTTGCACCTGGCTCAACTTCTGGTAAGAGTCGGCATTGAAAATGGGGAGTTCAAGGCCTTCTTCTTCGAAAATCTCTCCGGACTCTTTGTGCGGGGGCAAGGTCAGATTCAAGTTCTGTTCTTTCTTGTCGCGGATCACGCCAACGTTGACCGAGCCTCCGTTACCCGGGCGTAGAGCGTGCGTAAAGTCGCTGGTGTCATGCACCGGCTGGTCGTTCACCTTCACAATGACGTCTCCGGCGCGGAAACCGGCCTTCTCAGCGCGACTGCCTTTCTCCACCGAGCGGATGAGCACTCCTTTTCCATTCTTCACCCCGAAAAATTCGCCCAGCTGCGGGGTAAGGTTCTCTACCATCAGGCCGCTGCGCGCGGATGAGTGCACCATCACAACATTAATCTCAGGCATCACAAAGTCTGGAATATTGGGAACGGGCGGCACCGGCGGCATCTCTACGTGGAAGTCTTTCGATTTGGGATGACCCGTCCAGGCGTACTGTTTACGCCGGTCCGCCAACTGCACTTTAATGGTCAGCGGTTGACCGTCGCGGCTCAGTTCAAACGTCACGAGGCGTCCCGCGGGAGTCTCGCGGATCATGCGCTTGATTTGCACGCCACTCTCGATGGGCGTGCCATTCATGCTGAGGATGACGTCGTGCTCCTTGATGCCCGCCTTGCCCGCCGGAGCATCCTGGTCGACCATCGTTACTTCGACGCCTTTTTCCTCTTTCAACTTCAGCGCGCCCAGCCTGTCGGTAGTCACGTCCGAAATGTCCACTCCCAGGTAGGAGCCGGTGCCAGAATCCTCGCTGGACAATCCCCACGGCTGTGCCGGCGGGTCCACGGACCAGGACTGTGCTGCGTGCGACAGGCTGAGAAGTAACGGCAACACGGTGACGATGGTCAGAATATATTTCCGCATGTCAGTCCCTCGATAATCGATTTCGGAAAAGCGTCCGCGCCCGCGCAAACTCTACGAACTGGCCTCATAGATATTCCCGGAAGAACGGTGACGGCCCTCAGGGGCTAAAGCCCCGCATTCTTGTCGACCGTAGTGGCACGGCTAAAGCCGTGCCCGGATACGAATCCGAGGTTTTTCCGCAACCTCTTAAAGCCGTGCCTTCCCAACACCATTCATGAGACCAGTCTCAATCCCCACTCTGCTAGTGGTTCAAGCGCCTGAAACAGATGTCACCTGTGCTGGTTCGCACCTTCAACACCGGGCCGCCGCCGTTGAGCTTGCCTTCGGCGGTCAAGGTCTTCGGACCCCACTGGTCGCCTTCGCTGGTGATGTGAAGGTCGGGAAAATCTGACGTGATGCGATGCCCGTTTCCCATGTCCACATTGGCGCGCACCGAGATCGCTACATCCGGCGCGATGTATACGGTGATGTCTCCGGCCGAAGTCTCGATCACGGAGTCTCTGCGCTCAGCCCCAGTGTTCACCAGTTTCACGATAATTCCGCCAGCGCCAGTTTCGGCACGGACTGAAGGCACTCCGTTCAGTTCAATCCCGCCTCCGCCAGTCTGCGCGGAAACGTGGCCCTTGGCCGATGTCAGATGGATACTGCCGCCGCCGGTGTCGATCTCAGCAGGGCCGCCAATGTCTCCCAGATCGATGCTGCCGCCCCCGGTGGAAACCTTCACCTTCCCGCTGCACTGCCGGACTTCAATGCTCCCGCCACCGGTCTCAATGCTGGCGCTCTGCGATCCGGACTGAATTTCGACGCTACCACCGCCAGTCTCCGCAACAATCTTTCCGTTGGCATGATGCACTTCAATGGAGCCGCCACCGGTATGGAGCCCGATATCGCCGCTGATCGTACCTACGTCGATCGAACCGCCGCCGGTCTCCACATTCACACCTCCGCCGATGTCGTCGAGGTGCATACTGCCGCCCCCGCTTTGGGCGTCGACGCGGCCTGAAATTCCCACGGCATCTACGTTGCCGCCCTCGGTCTCGAGTTTTATCCATCCCATTTCGCGTGGAACGTTAATGGTGAACTCGCCCGAAAACTTGTGTGGATGTCTACCCTGCCAGTCCCCCACGATCCAGGCTGTGTCTCCGCGAACATATGCGCTGATCTTGTAGGACTCGAACTGCCGGCGTGCGTCCTCCTCCGAGGAGGTGAAAGAACGGGTATGAATCACATAATTGATGGCTTGTTGCTGCCCCCCGCGCACGATGACCGAGCCCATGTCGACTTTGACCCGCAAGTTTTTTACGGCGGCTAGAGAGCCGGTAACTTCCTGGCCCCATGCGCCGCCCTCGCGGGCTATATGCGTTTCCTGCGCCAGCGCCAGAGGCGCAAGCAGGGCCAGTATGCAAGCCAGCCCGACGAACTGTGGCGAACGTTTCAAATGACCCACCTCAACTCGATTCCCGCGATACCCCGCGATTCTTCCTGCTTCAACAATTCCTCAATCAATCCTTTTTCAATCGATCTTGTTTCAGTCAATCTTGTTTCAGTCGATCTCCGGCAACTGGGCCAGCATGGTACGGGCCTGGGACCGGATGTACTGGCTCTGATCTTTCGCGGCCAGCGCCATCAGAACTCCACGCACGCTTCCGTCGACCTTTACCGGCTCAATCAAGCGCAGCGCTTCGGTGCGCACGCCAGAGTTCGTATCGTTTACCAGAGCTGCCAGCACCGCATTGCGAACGTCAACATTGTCTTTCACGTAGGCGCCCAGCGCACCGAGCGACTTTAGCCGCACCCCCGGATTCGTGTCGTATTGCAGCGCGTAAATGAGCGCCTCGCGGACCCGCGAATCATTGGGCTTCTGCGTCAGCAGATCGACGGAGTCCATGCGCACACCCGAGTTGTAATTGTTGCGCGCCGCATACAACAGCAGTTGCTGGATGCGCTGATCATTCAGCGATCCCTGCGCTTCCTGCGTAGAGACGGTGTTGTACTTGATATTGATCTGATTCGTGACCGGGTCCTGGGTGACGGAGCTGATGCCGGTAATGGAGGCTTCGGAATTGGGAGCGGTGGGGGTGGAGGTTGCAGTCGTAACTGATGTTGGATGTCCGACCAACTTGTAAGTTGTGCCGACTCCGCCGGCAAAACCCAGAATCAGAATCGCCGAGGCTAGCGCGGGGGAGAAGCGCATTTGCCGCAGCCAGTTCACTGGGTCGAGCGCCAACCGGTTCCAGAAGCGTCCCTGCTCGGCCGTCTCCAAGGCCTCTTGCAAGCGCATTCGCGAAGCCGCCACCAGGTTGGGCGACGGTTCCAGGATCGAAGTCTGCGACAGCGTGGCGTGAAATTCCTTTGCTGCCTTGAGTTCGGCTGCGCAATCGGCGCAGCGAGCTACATGTTGCTCGAGTTCGTGACGAGCGTCATCGGCCAGCTCGTTATAAACCTCGAGCACGATATTTTCTCTTACCCATTCACACTTCATAGTTGCACCTTCGTCATTCACATTCCGAGCTGCCCGGCTTTGCCCGGCTGGACAGCCGGGGGCGGCTGTCCCCACATATTCTCTTCATTTCATGTCCGCCAGCGCCCCGCGCAATTTTTGCGTGGCGCGGAAGAGAGTGTTCTTGGCAGTCTCTTCCGTCGTATGCAAGATCTCGCCTACAGTTCGTAGCTTGAGTCCGTGATAGTGCTTCAACTCAAACACCATGCGCTCCCGGGGCGTCAGCTTCTCGAGCGCACCATGAATCCGCGCACCCAGCTGGCGCCGCATCAGGTCGCGCTCCGGATTCGCTCCCGCCCGGCCGTCCGGCACCTGGTCGAGCAAGTCGTACTCGCCGCCCGAGGAATCCTTCGCAACCGGCGCGTCTTCCTTCCGCACCTGCTTCTTGCGCAAGTGATCGAGGCACAGGTTGGTCACAATCCTGTAAATCCAGGTGTAGAAGGAACACTCAAAGCGGAAACTTCCGATGTTTTTATAGGCCTTCAGGAAGGCGTCTTGATAGACGTCCTGGGCGTCGTTTTCGCTCCCGAGTGGGCCCGTGCGCCAATCGCAAAAGGTAATACCCATGCATCGGCCGGCATTTTTTCGTGTCCTTTACCTGCCCGGTATTTATGCCGTATCCGGGCTTGCACAGGAATAGACGGGTTATGAGCGGAACCGTGAGCAGGAATTATAGATCGTCGAAGGAATTCTTGCCGCCTCTAGGTGATTCCCCAGCAATGATTTAGCGGGAAACAGAACATGGAGGCACAGGGTCGCCTGCAAGTTTGGCAGGAGAAATGCCCTGTTCTGTGGGCAATCCCACGGCGCGAGAACAAAATGGCCCGAGCAGGGAGCCCGGGCCAACACAAACTCTCACTCTGCCGCCGCTTCCTTCTCGATGACTACTTTCAGGTGCGCGGTCACATCCTTGTGCAGCTTTACGGGGATGGCAAACTCTCCCACGGTTTTTAAGGGCTCATGCAGCTGGACTTTGCGGCGGTCGAGGTTGAATCCCTTTTTGGCTAGCGCGTCGACGATGTCGCCCGACGTTACGGAACCGAAAAGCTGGTCGTGCTCGCCGGAGCGGCGCTGGAACGAGACGGCCACGCCGTCGAACTGTTTGGCCAGCTCTTCGGCCTGCGTCTTTTCCTTCGCCGAGCGGCGTACCGAGGCAGCTTTCATTTGTTCGATGACGGCCTTATTACCGGCGTTCGCCTGAATCGCCAGCTTGCGCGGCAGCAGATAGTTGCGGCCATATCCTTCGGCGACTTTGACCACATCGCCGCGTGAACCCAATTTGGCTACATCTTCTTTCAGAATTACTTCCATGGTATGACTCCACTTTCAGATCTTGTTGGCCACGGATTTGCACGGATCGAGACGGATAACCCAAACTATTTAAAAGGCCCTGTCCGTGAAAATCTGTGCAGATCCGTGGCGACGATGTTTTACGATGCCCGTCCGGCAAACGGCAGCAGTGCGATATTGCGCGCCTGCTTGATCGCATTAGAAAGCCGGTGCTGGTGTGGCGAGCACACCCCGGTCAGCCGCCGGGGCACGATCTTGCCGCTTTCCGCGACAAACTGGCCGAGCAGCCGGTAGTCCTTGTAATTGATGTTCTCGATTTTTTCCACGCAGAATTTGCAGACTTTCTTGCGCCGGAAAAATTTACGTCCACCTTCACGGGGTGGACCGCCGGGTCCGGAGCGCCCGCCGAAGCGTGACGGTGGACGATCTCCACCGGAACGCGGTCCGTCGCCCGCCGGCCGATCTCCCGTTGATGGTGTTCTTGTTTCTTCAGCCATAATTCTCCTTCATCTCGGCTGCGCACTCACCTTCTTGCGCGAGTCGCGGAGCTGTTTGATCTTGTCCAGCCGCTTCTGCTCTTCATCAATGCGCACGGTGAGGAACTTGATCACAGGCTCGGTGACGCGCAGCCGGCGCTCGAGTTCATGCATGATGACGCCGCCGCCCTCAACGACCATCAGGACGTAGAGTCCGTCATGGAACTTGCGCACGGTGTACGCCAGGCGGCGCTTGCCCATCTTGTCGACGCTCTTTATCGCGCCACCTGAAGCCTGCACTCCAGATTCCAGTGTCGCAATCAGTTTGTCCAGGTCTTCTTCCACCATATCCGGCCGGACGATGAACATCAGCTCATAAGTACGATTCATTCTTTTCTCCAAATCTCGGCCACGGATGTTCACGGATAAACCAGAAGGCTCTCAAAGAATTTGATCCGTGAGAATCCGTGCCAATCCGTGGCTAATCTTCCTGTTTCCGGTTGAAGCGGTTCATCGCCGCCGCCGGGCCTTCCTTCAAAATCACTTTCACCGCTTCTTCGACAGTGTCCAGAACTTCGTCCACTACCTTGAGTTCCGCCTTGCGAAGCGGCGCGAGCAAATAACGCTGGCCGTCTTCCACTTTATGATCCGGCGCCACGCCGATCCGGATGCGCAAAAAATCCTGCGTCCCCAGCGCCCCGATAATCGACTCGATGCCGTTGTGCCCCGCTGAACTGCGCTGCCGATGAATGCGCAGCGTCCCCAGCGGAAAATCCAGTTCGTCCTGAATCACGATCAGGTCCGACTCCGGCTTCAGTTCGTTCTTCGCCAGCAACTCCCCAACCGACATGCCACTCAAATTCATGTAGGTCTCGGGCTTGGCCAGCAGCACCGGTTCGTCGCCAATCAGCGTCCGGCCGGTCAGCGCCCGGCATTGCCGGTTTCTGACTTCGACGCCCCAATCGCCGGCGATGCGATCAATCGCCAGAAAGCCCAGGTTGTGTGGCGTTAACCGGTATTCCTCACCGGGATTGCCCAGACCGACGATCAGTTTCACGCCACCATCCCAAACCGCGCGGGGACAGCCGCCTCGCCTGCGTGCCTTAAGCGGAGCCAAAAGCTCCTGGCGAGCGAGGCTCGGCTCCTCCAAGCCACGGAGTTACTTTTTCTCCTTCTTCTCGCCCTTCTTTTCCTTTTCGCCCTTCTCCGCAGGAGCCTCCGCGCCTTCTTCTTCGGTCTCCTGCTTGCCCTTCTTGATAACTTCGGGCTCGGATGGAGCAGCCGTCGCTTCTGCCGCAACCGCTTCCGGTGTAGCCACAACTTCTTCCTTCACCGAGGTCACGTGGGCCACGGGCTGATTCTCGTCGGTGAGGAATTTCAGCTTCTCGCTGTGCGGCAAATCCGCCACGCGCAGCACCTTGCCGAATGTAAGTTCCGTCACATCGACATCGATGTGGCTGGGAATGTCGCCGGGCAAGCACTCAATCTCGACCTCGCGCAGCATCTGCTCGAGGATGCCACCTTCCTGCTTCACGCCCGCAGCCTCGCCCTTGAGCAGGATCGGGATGTTCACTCGCAGCGCCTTGTCCATGGCGATGCGCTTCACGTCGATGTGCAGCAGCTTGCCCTTGATGGGCTCGTACTGCCAGTCCACGATCATGGCCTTGGTGCGCTCGCCACCATTCAGGTTGAGATCGAAAATGGTGTTGTGGCCGCTTTCCGAGTTCAGAATTCGCAGCACCTGCCGCGGATCCACGGTGACCGGCAGCGAGTCCTTGCCCGCGCCATAAACCACGGCCGGAATCTTGCCACTGACACGCACCCGCCGCGCCTCGTTCTTGTTGCCCGCGGTTCGCGGATTCGCTTCCAGAATGTTCTGTTCCAATACAGTCGCCATAGTTTCAATTCCTGTCTACATGAATAGCTTGCTTACTGAAGTCTCTTCGTGGATGGACTGTATCGCCCGTCCAATCAGTCCCGCGATGGAAAGCACGATGATCTTTGGCTCCTTCGCAGCCTCTTCGGTCAGCGGGATCGTGTTCGTCACCACCACTTCCTTAATCATCGATCCTTGAATGTTCTGCACCGCCGCCCCCGAGAGCACCGCATGCGACGCGCAGGCGTACACCGCAGTGGCCCCATTCTCCATCAGCGCCGCCGCCGTCTTCACCAGCGTTCCGGCCGTGTCAATCAGATCGTCAATGATCAGACAAGAGCGCCCGTTGACATCGCCGATCACGTTCATTACCTCGGCCACGTTCATCTCCACTCGGCGTTTGTCCACGATGGCCAGGGCTGCATCGACCTTCTTGGCGAAAAAGCGTGCTCGTTCCACCCCGCCTGCGTCAGGCGAAACCACGGTCAGGTTGGGCAGGTTCAGCTTCTTAAACTGATCCACAAGCACAGGCGAAGCGAACAAGTGGTCCACCGGAATATTGAAAAAACCCTGTATCTGCGGCGTATGCGGATCCACGATCAGCGCCCGGTGAGCGCCCGCCGTGGTCAGCAGGTCGGCTACCAGCTTCGCCGAAATCGGGGCGCGCGGTTTGTCCTTGCGATCCTGCCGCGAATACCCAAAGTATGGAACTACCGCCGTGATGCGCCGGGCCGAGGCGCGTTTCAGCGCATCGATCATCAGCAGCAACTCCATCAGGTGCTCGTCCACGGGACGGCAGGTCGGCTGCATCACGAACACGTCAGCGCCGCGCACATTCTCCTGGATCTGCACGTAGGCTTCGCCGTCGGCGAACCGCGTCAACTGGGCCTGGCCACGCTGCATGCCGAGAAACTGGCAAACCTCGTCGGCCAAGGGCTCGTTGGCCGTGCCACTGAAAATCTTGAATTTCTCGTCCGCGCGCCCGCGTGCCCGACGCTCAGCCTTCTCGTCCGGCACAAGCTGGGCTTTCTTGTCGGTTTTCTCCGTCTTTTCCTGCGGCGGCACCAAAGTAGCCATAGGCAGTTCTCAGTTCTCTGTTCCCAGTTCTCAGTCTTTAAGGGGCTCCACCGGTTCAACTGAGAACTGAGAACCGGCAACTGAGAACTGATCTTTGGCTGGGCCGCTAGGATTCGAACCTAGACAAAGTGCTCCAAAGGCACTTGACCTACCATTAGTCGACGGCCCAGTAGCTGTTGACTGATGATTCCTGACTTTTGCTTGACCCCGGATCGGGCGCCCTCATTGTCAATCAACAATCAAAAATCAACAATCAAAAATTTGCCGCCAATACTGGCTCCTGGTCAGAGTAGTCGTCGCGCTTCCCTTCACACAGTTCGGGATACTCAGGAAAGACGACTTCTTCGAAGTCGTTCTTGATCCCGGCCCGGACAAGCTCGAGAAGCGGATTCTCGGCTTGGCCCCTTCCAAAAGGAGCACCGGAGTAACGCTTGCTCAGCCATGCAGAATAGCCACGGCCAAGCTCAATCATTCTATCGGATGGCTGGGAGAGCGTCAATTTTGCAGAGGTTATGTGGGGACGGGCACTCTTGCCCGTCCGTGCCGAGCGCAGCTCGGCTGCTTTTTCTGTCCATGCAGGGATACCGGCCCGCGGTTGTCCGACCGCGCGAATACGGGCAGCCTCTGGCCCATCGGCACCGCCAGAGGCATGTGCCGGGGACAGCGTTTCGCGGGCAAGAGTGCCCGCGCCACACAATCTGTTCCACAGTCTGTCCCACTCGGCGAAGGCTTTTGGGGTCGACACTCCGACTTCCGGAGTGATCACCACACAGGCCATCGCCGGCAAGTCTTCCAGCGGATACACCTGTTCGCCGCGCCCCAAGCCGAGCACTGTTCCACCTATCAAGAACAACGGTAAGTCCGACCCGACTTCTGCCGCGATCCTGAGCCGCTCCGCGGTGGACAAGGATTTCTTCAAGGCCTGCTCCAGGCCAAGCAGCGCACTCACCGCATTGGCCGAAGCCCCGCCCAGCCCACCCTGCACCGGCAACTGCTTGTCAATTTCAATAAGGACGCTTCCCTTCGCCCGCAGCGCCTGCATCGCCTTCTCGACGATGCGAAAACAGGTATTCGATTCGTCGCGGGGCACTCGCGGGTCGTCGCACTGAATCTTAATCCCGGTTCCTCGCCCTACACTGATCCGCAGGACATCATGCAGCGCAATCGTCTGGTAGACAGTCAACAGTTCGTGGAATCCATCCGCCCTGGGCGCGCCAATGCGCAAACCGAGATTGATCTTCGCGAACGATCGGACCGTTACCGTCACGGGGAGGATTGTAAGCGATGCCGTTGGCTAAGGTCCCGTCTTGGTGACCCTGAATCCAGTTCATCCGCGCGTATCCGCGAAGAGACTGCGCGGCCTCCCCAGCGGTCGTACCACCTTGGTAATCTCGACTCCACCCTCGGCCCGGCGCACCCTGAAACTGGTTCCAAATAACCCGAACCGTCCTCCGATCCGGTTCTCCTCGTTTGGAAACATTGTTCGGAAACAAGGTAAGACCGCATAACACAAGTGCTGCCCGCTGCGTGCGGACCCCCTTTGCAGCACTTTCCCGCAAGTAGGGATGTAAGTCGGTGCGCGCGGGAGTTCGACCCAAACTTCAGTTCGGGGCCGGACGCACGGTGTCTGACCGTCGAGCTTACGGAGAATCAGTATGCGTCACGGTCTTCAGCGTTCCTTTTTCCTGGCCTTCGTTCTTGCCGCAACGGCAATGGCGTTCGCACAAAGCGAGTACAAGGTCGTTAACGTCTCCAATGGAGGCACGATCTCCGGCACTGTCAAGTGGTCTGGCACGGTGCCGCGTGGGCTGGATTTCCCCGTCACCAAGGATCCCCAGATTTGCGATCCCGATTCCAGGAAGACCGTGGACCTGGAGCGGCTGGTCGTAGGGCCCCAGGGCGGCCTGGCGAACACGGTGGTGTACCTGAAGAATATCTCCAGCGGAAAAGCCCTGGCACTGCCCGAGCAACGGCGGCACCTGGACCAGAAACGCTGCCGCTACGTGCCCCACATCCTTTTGGTTCCGCAGAATGCCCTTCTCGAAATGCGTAGTTCTGACGCCACGCTGCACACCATCCACATGGATGGTGCGGCTTCGTTCAACCTGCCCTTCCCCTTTCCCAACCAGATTTCATCGCGCAACATGTCAACTCCGGGGCTTGTCCATTTACGCTGTAACGGCGGCCATGTCTGGATGAATGCCGAGATGTTCGTAGCTCCGCACCCTTACTACGCTGTGACCGACGAGAGCGGACAATTTGAATTCACCGACGTCCCGGCCGGGACTTACCAGATCGTGGCGTGGCATGAAGGATGGGGCGTCGTGGGCAAAGAACACGCTTACGATGTTCTGACCGAACGCAAGGTCGAGCGGCCGCTCTTCACCGAACCGAAAATTTTGGAAAAGTCAGTTACAGTGACCGAAAACAAGGTGAGCGCGGTGAATTTTGTGGTATCGAATAAGTAGGAAGACGGAAGATGACTCAGCTGCGATCGGCGAAAACCGCTACCCGCGGCGCTTATAGAGGACGGCGAATTCAAATCCCGGGTTCGCCGGAAACAACCCGGCCACATTCCTGAGCCGCTCCGCCAGGGCTGAGGGCGCCAGCAGGGGATAGTCGCGCTCCCGCAGGTCGTAATAGTCCACGTCGAGATAAAGCGAAAGCAGATAAATGGAAATCGTGTCGGAAAATGTCGCCTGGAAATATTCGTTCTTGAAGCGCTCCGCGTCGGGTCCGCCGCCGGTCGCCAGTTTGCGGGCCTCCCAGGCGTCCAGCGAAGTTTCCCCCCGAATACCGGCCTCCACCTGATTCCACGCCAGTTCACAAAACTCGCGCGACACGCCAACCTTTTCCACCAAGGCATGGCCAACGTTGATAAAGAACTCGAAAGCCACGGAAAACTTATCATCCATCAGCCGCGTGGAGATAAACACACACTGCGAATCGCCCAGGTTCAGGTTGCGATGGCAAACCGCGTTGTCGCTGAGCGCCACGTCGTAGCGGTCGGCGATCACAGTCTCATCCCCCTGGCTCACAGTCAGCGGCACAAAATAGTAAGCCTTGCGCTCCAGCGCCGCTGCGATCTTGGTGGGCACGGCGGCAACCATGCGCTCCAGATCGAACGAATTCACTGCAGTCTCGCCCGCCACGGCATAGCAAATCCCGTTTGCCGCCTGGGACACGGGCGTCTGCCGGACCACCTCGGCTGGACTGCGCGTAATTGCTGGTGCTGCCTGCGACATGCTTACTATCTTATACACCAGCCAGGATCGGGTTTTGCGCCGAGCCGGACGAACCGGATCGGGGATGCGCGACGCCGTCCGCCAGGTGAAGTCCGGTAGAATGTGGGTTAGAACTCATGGCACTATCCCCCACAACCCACGCCCCACGCTGGTACGGCATTCCGGTTCGCGTCCTGCTCATAACTTTTATCGGCACGTTGCTCTGTTTTGCGGTGAGTCTGCTGCTAGGAATTATCGGCACCGTCGTTTTGTCGAGAATACACGGCCTGCATCCCGATATGACCCTTGCCTATCGCCAGTTTGCCCTGCCTGTGGCCCTGGTGGCCGGCGCCATCATTTTTGTCCTGGCGGTCGTTATGGAAATTCGTCACCATCGCCAGACTAAGACTCTGTCCGCCATCGAGAGGATGAGCTAACCTCATGCCGGTACGCATCGCTATTCCCTTGCCGCACTCCGAAGACCGCGAGTACGCGGAGCGTGCCATTCCGCAGTACGAACGCGCCGTTACGCTGGCTGGTGGTGAGCCGGTCCGCATCCCTCTAGACCAGACTCCGGCGACGGTCATGAAACTCATCGAGCGTTGTGACGCCATCCTCCTCCCCGGCAGCAAAGCAGACGTCGATCCCGCCAAGTTTGGCTCCATGCGGTCTCCTCACGCGGCTGCTTGCGACCCTGGGCGCGACACCGTTGACGAGCTCCTGTTGCAGGACGCCTTCAACATGCGTAAGCCTATCCTCGGCATTTGCTACGGCCTGCAAATCCTGAACGTCTACAGGACAGGCTCGCTGGTGCAGCACATCCCGGATTTCCTGCCGGAAGAGACCCGCACACGCGTCAATCATGAAGCCGGAAGGAAAGTTGCGGTAGCCCACGAGGTAGAGATCGCAGCGGAGTCCAAGCTGGCAGAGATTCTGTGTGGGGACAGCCGCCCCCGGCTGTCCGGTCGAGCGAAGCTCGGCACTGATTCGAAGGAGCTGGACCCCCAGTCCGCCCCCGCACCTTCCCACGGAGAAAACCGGGAAGGGCACGGCTTCAGCCGTGCCGACAGCGCGGCGAAGAGTTCGAGGGCTTTAGCCCCTGAGGGCGACAAACTCGTAATCCCTGTGAACTCATCCCATCACCAATCCGCCGACTCGATTGGCGACGGACTCCGCGTCGTCGCTCGCTGCCCAGACGACGGAATCGTCGAGGCTTTGGAGGGAACGTCTCCCGACCACTTCGTGCTGGCGGTGCAATGGCATCCCGAGCGCTCGGTGGATGAAGATGAGCCGTCGCGGGCCATTTTCAAGGCGTTGGTCGAAGCCGCAGGGGTGCGCCGTCAGCAGCTCACAGGGGATTTCGAAAGCGCGAAGTGAATACCGGGATGGGGCATACCGCTCATTTCTTTCGGTTGCTCTTCTTCTTGCTCTTGCTGGCCTTCTTCGGTGTGACGCGCTTCTCCAGCAGGACCACCACGTGCGCCAGCGCAGCGTTCTCCAGATTGAGCCCTTCCGGCGTCTTAGCCTTCAGCCCCACGCAATCGCGATGCACTCCTAGTAACTCCGCGACGCGCGTGCGGATTCCGGTACTGTGCGGTCCTATTTTTGGGGCGGCCAGGATCAGGGTCGCGTCCAGGTTGGCGATGTCATAGCCGCTATCCCGCACCCGCTTGAGCGCTTCGCAAAGAAAGATGACGGAGTCCGCGCCCTTCCACTTGGGATCCGATGGCGGGAACAAAGCTCCGATGTCCGGCGCAGCGACGGCCCCGAGCAGCGCGTCCGTTATTGCGTGCAGCAGGACATCACCATCCGAGTGCCCGCCAAGCCCCTTGTCGTGCGCCAGCGTGACGCCGCCAATCCGCAGCGGAATCCCCGGTCGGAACTCGTGCGAGTCGAAACCATAACCAATTCTCATGCTGAAAACCTGGCCACGGATTCGCACGGATTTTCACGGATTTTTTTTCTTTCATTGTCAAATAATAGACGGCGAAACTGGGCTCGCGGGCCGAAGTTGAATAGCAAACCGACCTCGATCTCCGTGGACTTGAGGTAGTGCAACAGCTGCGCTTGGTGAGCGGATTCAAGCGTTCGGGCCGCTTTCAGTTCAAGCAGCACGTGGCTTTCAACCACCAGATCGGCAAAATATTGCCCTACTTTCCTGCCACGAAACCAGACGGGCACCGGAACTTCTCGCGCATTTGCCAAGCCGGATTCTGTGAGGGCCAGGGCCATAGCCTCGCGGTATGTGGATTCAAGAAATCCGTGACCAAGCTCGTTGTACACGTCGTAGAACACACCAATGATCTTGTCGGTTAGCTGAGAATGCTTGAGCGCCACCGAGCGACTTTCCATTCCCGCAAGTGTACGCGCGACATTCATTCAGATCCGTGAAAATCCGTGCAGATCCGTGGCTCATTTCCCTAAATAAAACTCTGCGAGCTCCATGTCCGCCGGAGTTGTAATCTTGATGTTTTTCGGCGAACCCATGACTACTGCGACTTGCTGTCCTGACCGCTCTGCCAAGGACGCCTCGTCGGTGCCGAGGAAGCCGTCGGCTGCCGCCTCGTCGAACACTTTCTTGATCACGCCATAGCGAAATCCTTGCGGCGTCTGCGCCATCACCACGCCGGCGCGCGGAATCGTGGCTTTGACCAGCGCACCCTGAGCGGTGCGCTCCACCTGCTTCACCGTGTCCACGGCCGGAAGTCCGGCGATGGCGGCGCCGTATTTCTTCGCCGCTTCGATCACCTCCCGGATGATCTCTGGGGTTACAAACGGACGCACCGCATCATGCACCAGGACGATATCATCGGCAGCCGCCGTGATCGCGTTGAGCGCATTCCCGACCGACTGCTGGCGGTGTTCTCCGCCCGGGACCAGTTCCACTTTTTTGTTCAGAACACTATTGCCTTCGCTCCGCAGGCGCGCGCGAAATTGTTCCATCTCATTTTCCCGCATCGCGATCCAAATCTCGGTGACCGCATCCACCGCAGCAAACTTGCGCAGGGTATGCAGGAGAATCGGCGTGCCTCCCAGTTCGGTGAACTGTTTCGAGGGAGGCGACTTCTTCTGCTTGCCCTTGGTTCCGCCAGGCATGGGGGCCATGCGCGTCCCAAGGCCCGCAGCGGGGATGATCACAATGACCTTCATAGCGGTCTGTCAGTATACGAGCGCCGCCAGAGCAGTTCAAATCCGGAGGGTGTTCTAAATTCATCAACCACTAAGGACACGAAGTCACACAAAGGTATGAATCCCCCTTAATGACTACGTTTGTGCCGCTTTGTGTCCTTCGTGGGTTCATGAATCTCGGACACCACTTCAAATCCGGGGTGGGATCACACATCAGGGGGCGCGACGAAACACCGAGGTGTGGCGCCCCTTACCTACAGGAAACACTGTAGCTCGGTCCGATGCGGCTGGCCTCGAATGTCTCGAATTCAATTGCCACGAAGTTATTGCATTGCTGCAATTCAAATTCAAGCCCTTCTCCAATGCCTGCGCCGGCCTGCAAGTCCCTCAAGTTTCAGAAACTTAGGTACGGTTCGCGGGGAAGCCCGCACTCTTGGCAGATCACATGCATCTATACAAGCGGCTTTGGATTTCCTGATTGGGTAACCACTACGGTGGAAAGGCAGGCACAAACAGCTATGAAAACACGTCACTTCTGGATTGAGATGATCAGCCTATGCGTTGCCATCGCCTGCGGCCTTGCATTCCTGATTGCGTTAGGAGTAGCCGCCGTCGCCGCGGCGGAACCTGAACCGGGCCAAGCTGCGGGGTCGGCGCAGCAGACTTACGAAGGCATGATCACTGACGCGCACTGCGGCGCGAAGCATCTGGCCAGCATGAGCAAGACCGCCGCTGACTGCGCACGGTCCTGTGTGCATGCAGGTTCTCAGTTTGCTCTGGTTGATGGCGACAAGACCTATATTCTGAGCGGCGATATGGAGCGTTTGAAGCGCGCCGCCGGGCTGCGAGTCAAAGTGGTTGGAATGCTTAACGGAGACACTATCGCCGTATCGTCAATCGTCTCCGGCAACTAAAGCTTTTCGCACAACCGACGTCCACAAAATCTAGAAGTTCAAAACTCTACGCCGGCCCCGGCTTCGGCTCCACCGTGGTGCCCGGCACAACTGTAGACACAACCGGCGGCACCGACGGAGGGGCAACGGCCGTCACGACCGGAAGAGCAACGGGCTGCGCAGCACTGGAGCGCGAGTATGCCGCCCTCTCATCCCACTTGCCGAAGATCATCTTCCCGGCGGTCGTCTGGAGCACCGAAGTGACGGACACGTCGATCGTCTTGCCAATCATCTTGCGCGCGTTGTCCACCACTACCATGGTGCCGTCATCCAGGTAAGCGACGCCCTGGTTGTATTCTTTGCCTTCCTTGAGGATGAACACGCGCATGGTTTCGCCCGGCAGCACGATGGGCTTCAGGGAATTGGCCAGTTCGTTGATGTTCAGCACCTGGACGCCTTGCAACTGTGCCACCTTGTTCAGGTTGAAGTCGTTGGTGATGATTTTGCCTTCATAGACCTTGGCCAGCTCGATCAGCTTCAGATCTACTTCGCGGACGGCAGGAAAGTCGTCTTCCACGATCTGGATCTGCAGGGTGGCGACTTTCTGCAGACGCTGTAGAATGTCGAGCCCGCGGCGTCCGCGGTTGCGCTTCAGCGAGTCGGCCGAGTCTGCCACCAACTGCAGCTCGCGCAATACGAACTGCGGCGTCACAATGGTGCCGTCGAGAAAGCCGGTTTCGGCGATGTCGGCAATGCGCCCGTCGATGATGACGCTGGTGTCGAGGATCTTGTAACTTTTCTTCGACTGCTTTTCTCCGCCGAAGATCCCGCCCAGCGCGGCGAGGTTCAACAGGTCACCTTTGTTGGCTCCTACGATCAGGCCGACGTAAGACATCAGCAGCATGACGAGGATCTGCAGGAAGCTCTGAGTGTTTCCCGCCGGGACACTGTTGCGGATCACCAGGGCAAACAGATATGCCCCGCAGATGCCGAGGATGCTCCCGATGGCGGCGCCAATCAGCCGCTTCAGGCTCACCCGGCGCAAATTCCACTCGAAGAAAACGATGGCCAGGCCGACGATGGCGCCGACCCCAGCATCTACTGTGCGAGGAAGTCCGAAGGGAGCGATGACGTAGCAGGTAATCGCAACCACAACTACAAAAAGAAGACGTACAAAAATTAATTCCACAAAAATCTCCCCCAGACGCGCTGCTGCCACATGCGGCAGGCAAACGGCGACTGTGCCTCTTCCGCGCCGCCCCTGGCGGGAATCAGCAATTCGGCATGCGGGACGCAAATGAATTAGGGGAATAAACCAGCGCCCCGTCCCGGTCCTCGGGGGCTCGACCGGGAGATCAGTAAACCAACGCCAAGAGTATATACCTGTTAGTAAAGTCCGGCGAAAATGAGGTGGATATCAGAAGGCCCTGGACTGAAAGCCTATTCTGCCTCCGCATCCCCGCGGGCAAAAACCCGCAGGACATGTGGTTGCCCTGCTAGACTTTGCCGCATGAAAGCCCTTGTCCTCACCAGCCCGTCCGGTCCCGATGCGCTCGCTATTGAAGATGTTCCCGAGCCAACCGCGAACCCTGGGCAAGCCGTGGTCCGTGTCGCCGCCGCCGGGCTGAACTTTGCCGACCTGATGAGCACAACCGGTGGGTATCCCGGAACACCGTCACCTCCTCTCGTGGTAGGGCGTGAATTCTCGGGAGTTGAGGAAGGCACGGGACGGCGCGTCATGGGATACGCGCAATGGGGCGCCTTTGCGGAAAAGATCGCGGCTCATGCGAATCTTCTGTGGACCGTCCCAGAGCATTGGACCGACGAGCAGGCCGCCGCCTTCCCTGTGAATTACTTCACTGCCTATCTGGCGTACTGGCAGGCGGGCATGACGGACCCGATGTGGGGACAGCCGCCCCTTCGGCAAGCTCAGGGCAGGCTCCTGGCTGTCCAGCGTAGCGCAGCTCCGCAATCCGACCGCACCCGTCGAGTTCTGATCCACGCCGTGGCTGGAGGCGTGGGTACGGCCGCAGTGCAGATTGGCCGCCTGCTCGACGTTGAGATGTACGGCACGTCTTCTTCCGACGAAAAGCTGGCGCGCGTAAAGGAACTCGGACTGCAGCGCGGCATCAACTACAAGCAGCGTGACTACGAAGAGACCGTCAAAGATCTGACCCATGGCGAGGGCGTTGACGCCGTCTTCGAAATGCTTGGCGGAGTGCACACGGCGAAGAGCCTGCGCTGCCTGCGCGATTTTGGACGCGTCATCCAATACGGCACCGCCACGGGCAGGCCGCCGCAACTTGACGTCCGCGCCATGTACGCCAAATCCGCCAGCGTGCAAGGCCTCTGGCTGACGTATCTATCGCAAAAGCGCGAGATCATGGAGCCGGCATGGACTCAACTCTCCGCGTGGATCGCGCAGCGGAAACTTGCTCCGGTGATCGGACAAGTCTTGCCGTTGGAGCGCGCCGTCGAAGCATACAAACTGCTGCAAGAGGGCAAGAATTACGGCAAGGTCGTGCTGAAGGTGCGTTAGTACGGCGGACTCCTTTCTTCAAAGACAAATCCGTCGCTGATCAGAAAGTTTGCCGCTGAGCACAGCACAATTGCGATCCCGTTCGCGACCAGATAGTTCATGTGGCCTACCCCCACCATCATCTTCATCAGCCCTAGGTTGCCCATGATGGAAACGGCGCCGGTTGTTAGGTTGAATCGCATAAATCTCGGCAGCGACTTCCGCCACGACGGCTGCGAACGATCCGCCCATGTGTAGTGCTCGTGCCAGATGAAGTTGTGCACAACAGCCGCTTCCACTGCCAGTGCCGTTGCCAGCAAATAATTGAGATGGAATCCGGCCTTCAGTCCCAGCAACACGGCCAACTGGACTCCGATCCCGACTCCTCCTACAACGTTGAATTTCAACCAGCGCACTCCGGCCTTGCGCCAAGTTTTGCGCCACCCCACAGCTTTGCGTCCAGCGGGCACACGGCACCCCGCATCTTTCGGAATGTCCCCGGGGCTCGACGCCATGATGTTCCCCGTTATCTCGGTTCTCATTGGGCAATCCTTTCCTGGCGATAAAGCCGCGCAGTGTTCTGCAGGGTGAAACAGATCAGCATCAGCGCCATGCCCATCAGACCAATCGTCCCGCCCACATCGAAGAGCCGATACTGCCGGCCGAGAAAATGCACCATCGGCTTCCAGAGCAATGCCAGGTTCCCTACTGCCAGCAGAATGCGAAGCTCCGTTGGCCCGAAGCGCCAGAACGATAAACGAAACTCCCCCAAGGAGTGGGTCGCAAGATACGACTGAATCGAGAGCATCAGGAACGCGATCAGCAACCCGATGGCGATCCGCGGATGCATGTATCCCGACAGCGCCAGCCCTCCCATCAGCGCGAGCGCTCCAAAGCTGTCGACCATGTGGTCCACATAAAATCCATAGCGCGGGCGCAATCTCTGCCGCACCCGGGCCAGCGTTCCGTCGAGCGAGTCGCCCAGCCAGTTCAGTCCCAGGCAGGCAATCGCTCCAAGAAGGAAGTAGCGGCTCCGGCCTGCAACGGCGTAACATGCGCCCGCTCCGAGCTGCGCCGCCAAGCCCAGCAGCGTGAGATGGTCAGGGCCGATCCAGTTCGCCGTGCGCTTCGCCAGCCAGAACAAGGCTCGCTTCTCTGCGGCTGCAACCCAACTTTCCTGGACTCGCCGCATCTCGGGGAATGACTGTCCCCGCTCCTCTTCCAACCGCGCATGCGAATTCACACGCTCGCAAGACTGGGGCATCGTTTGATGACCCAGATGTTGATGACCCAGAGCTTGACAAGCCTGAAGTTGAGAACTAGCCGTCGCCATACCTGCCTCCTCTTTGTGGCTCACGCTTCCAAGCCGACTTGCAGGTGACTGTGCTCCGAAAAGCGAGTAGCGGCAATGCACTGACGCTCAATCCGCGCTCAACTCGACCTCAACGGCAAAGTCATTGCCTCGCAGACGCTTACAGACACGTATCATCTATCCGGAAGACACTTCTCTGATCTCGACGTGTATCATTCCCATTCCAACGGGTGTGGCGTAGACGCGGACAATCTGACGCTCTATTAAGGACGACTGCGTGAGCTGGTACTTCTTTTTCTTTTTCATCTCGGGTTTCTGCAGTGTGCTTTACGAGCTGGTGTGGCTGCGTCTGGCCATGGCGCAGTTTGGGGTCACGACTGCCATGGTCTCGATTGTGCTTTCGGTATTCATGGCAGGCCTGGGACTGGGCTCGTGGGCTAGCGGCAGATGGCTTCGCGGACGCGGAGATGGGCTGCGATTCCCCGCGTTGCGACTGTACGGAGTGGTAGAACTGCTGATCGGCGTGTCGGGCCTGGTCGTTCCCTACGAGCTTGGGTGGGGCCGAAACCTACTCGGCAGCCTGGTGCTTTCTTCATCGCTGGCATATTACTCCACGTCCGGCTTGTGGGTCGCATGCACACTGATCCCCTGGTGCGCGCTGATGGGAGCGACCATTCCTATCGCCATGCGGTCGATCAGTCAGACTGTTCCCCGCGAGGCCGTACGCTCCTTCAGCTATCTCTACATGGCGAATGTTGCCGGCGCAGTAGCCGGAACTCTGATCCCGCTGCTCCTGATCGAACTCCTTGGCTTTCATGGCACGTTGAAGGTCGGAGCAGCTTGTAACTTCTTAATTGCGATCGGCGCGATCGTTCTCTCTCGTAGTTCACGAAAGGAAGCGCCTGTCGAGCCGTCTCAGAACATCGCGGAAGCCGTCAGCACGGCGGACAGCGACAACATGCTCCTCGTACTCCTCTTCCTCACTGGACTGACGAGCATGGGCATGGAAGTCGTCTGGGTCCGCCAATTCACGCCTTACCTGGGAACAGTCGTCTACGCCTTCGCGTCGATTCTTGGCGTATACCTGGCGGCCACCTACATCGGATCCCGGGTCTACCGGCTCTGGAGCATTCGTCACGATCAGGAGAGTCCCTTGCCGTGGACGCTGCTCGGACTGTTTGCGTTGCTCCCATTGCTGACCGCAAGGCCCAGCATTGTGCTCGCTAAGGGCCCGCGGCTGTTCCTGGGCATCGTGCCCTTTACCGGCATGCTCGGGTTCCTTACGCCCATGCTGGTCGACCGCTGGTCGCGGGGCAATCCGGCCAGAGCGGGCAGCGCCTATGCGGTAAACATTCTGGGCTGCATTGTTGGTCCACTGTTTGCCGGATTCGCGCTCTTGCCCTGGACCAGCGAGCGCTGGGCGCTGGTGCTGCTGTCGGTTCCATGGCTGATTCTTGGCTTACGCCCGATGCGCCGGGCAGGAACGAGGCTTAGTTTCGTAGCCCGCGCCGCTTCTTACCTGCTGCTGCCGCTGTGCCTTGGATTGTTTGTGGCAGGCAAAGGCTATGAACAGCGGTACGGCGGGCAGAGCGTGGTGCTGCGCGATCCGACCGCCACCGTGATCGCCACCGGCAGCGGGATGAACAAGACACTTCTGGTCAACGGCTATGGCATGACTGCGCTCACGCCAGTCACCAAGATGATGGCGCATTTCCCGCTGGCTTTTCTCGACCGCCCGCCGCAGGATGCGCTCGATATCTGCTTTGGCATGGGAACTACATTCCGCTCCCTGCTGAGCTGGAACATCCGGGCCACGGCGGTGGAACTGGTACCCAGCGTGCCCCGGCTCTTTGGATTTTTCCATGCCGATGGTCCCGAGCTTTTGCGCTCGCCGTTATCGCACGTGGTAATCGACGATGGCCGCCGTTATCTTGAGCGCACCACGCAGCAATATGATCTGATCACTATTGACCCTCCGCCGCCGGTCGAAGCTGCGGGATCAAGCCTGCTTTATTCCGAGGAATTCTACGCGGCGGCACGGCGCCGGTTGCGCCCGGGTGGAATCTTGCAGCAGTGGCTGCCCTACGGAGACGCGGAAGATTTCTCCTCGGTCGCGCGCGCCCTGCAGGATTCATTCCCTTACGTCCGGGTCTTTCGTTGGACGGAACATTGGGGATTTCATTTTCTGGCGAGCGATCATCCGCTGCCTAACCGCAAGGCCAGCGAACTTGCGCGGCAGCTTCCGCCCTCCGCTGCTGCTGATCTCATCGAGTGGGGGCCGCGACAGACCGCGGAAGATCAGTTTGACATGATCCTCCGTCAGGAAATCCAGCTCTCGGACCTGATTGCGCGATCCCCCTCAACGCCGGCCTTGCGCGACGACCGCCCTATCAACGAGTACTACACTCTCCGCCACCGTTGGCGTAGGTATCAAAACGGAACACGGGCCGCAGATTTGCGCTGATGAACGCTGATTTTCGAACGGGCACTGCTAGGCTGGTGGGGATTTCTTGCTGCGACTTTTTGTCGGAGACTTTATGACTTGGGATCCGGTGCAGTACAAACACCAGGAACTCACTCAGGTAATTCTTGGGGTGTTCTATGAGGTGTATAACGAGCTAGGGTGCGGATTTCTGGAATCAGTGTATCAAGAGGCGATGTTGGTCGCGCTAAGGCAAAAAGGAGCGATGGTGGAAGGCCAGAGTCCCCTGCCGGTATGGTTTCGCGGAGAGAGAATCGGTGACTTTCGAACAGATCTGATCGTCGGCCATGCGGTAATCGTCGAGTTAAAAGCGGCCCGAGCCCTGGAACCGGTCCACGATGCGCAGTTGTTGAATTACTTGCGAGCGTCCGAACTTAAAGTAGGGTTGTTGCTGAATTTCGGTCCCGCCCCGAAAATCAAGCGTCTGGTTTTCGCCAACGACAAGAAGAGAAATCTGCGGTTATCAGCGTAAATCTGCGGCCCATGACCAGGTTCCTGCGCTTCTTCCGCCCTTCGCACCAGCACACGGCCTTCTCCGCGACGCTGCTGCTGATGGGCACGGTGATGGTTTCGCGCATCATCGGCTATATCCGCGAAGCTTACATCGCCTACGCTTTCGGCGCGGGACCGCAGACCGACGCCTACGTCGCCGCTTTCACCCTGCCTGACTGGCTGAACTACATCGTCGCCGGCGGGGCGGCTTCCATCACTTTCATTTCGATCTACACCCGCTTTCTCGCCGAGAAGCGCGACGCGGACGCAAAACAAACTTTTTCGGTGATCATCACCGTCATGACCGTGGTGATGGCCGTGGGCACGATCATCACCGAAATCTTTACACCCCAATTCGTGCACTGGATGTTCCGCGGCTTCTCTCCCGCGCAGGTTGAACTTTGCGTCCATCTCACGCGCATCCTTTTGCCGGCGCAAATCTTCTTCTACGTGGGTGGAGTTGTTTCCGCCGTCCTCCTGTCGCATCGGCTGTTTCTCTTTCCCGCGCTCGGGCCACTGATCTACAACGTCTTTATTATTCTCGGCGGCATGGTGGGCGGACATCGTTTCGGTATCGCTTCCCTGGCGTACGGCGCGCTGGTGGGAAGCTTCGCCGGGCCTTTTCTTTCGAGCGTGATCGGCGCGGCACGCATCGGCACGGGATACAAGCCCTCGTTCGACATCACGAACCCCGCGTTCCGCGAGTGGGTGCGGCTGTCGGTCCCGCTGATGCTTGGGGTCTCGCTGGTGACTGCCGACGACTGGATCCTGCGCCACTACGCCTCCAGCGGTGTGGGTGACATTGCGCGCCTGAACTATGCCAAGCGTCTGTTCGCCGTTCCTATTGCCGTCCTCGGACAAGCCACGGGGCAGGCCTCGCTGCCGTTCTTTGCGCGGCTGTTCAACGAAAAGCGTTTTAAGGAATTCGGTGCCACGGTGAACGATTCGGTCTATCGTGTCTCGGCCGCATCCTTCCTCACCACAGGCTGGATGATGGCCGCCGCGCTCCCGCTGATCGATCTGGTATACCGCCGCGGACGTTTTCTTTTTTCCGACACTCAGACCACCGCCATTTATTTCTTCTGGTTCTCACTCTCCCTGGCGCTGTGGTCAGCCCAGGGGCTCTACGCTCGCGCCTTCTACGCTGCCGGCGACACCTGGACTCCCATGGCCGCCGTGAGCATCATCACAGCCGCTTCTTTGCCGATTTACTCGATACTGTTCCATCACTTCGGCGTCGTAGGTCTGGCCTTCGCGTCCGACATCGGTATCGGCGCCAACCTGCTCGCGCTGGCCTGGCTCCTGCACTATCGCAAACTGGTTTCACTCGGGGAGATGCGCTGGGGAGAGTTAGGAAAATCGGCGGTGACCGCCGTGATTGCGGGCGGCATTGGTTTCGAAGTGGCGAAGGTAGTGCCGCTCTCGACCTCGGGGTCCGGCAGTC